>ERZ1026860.188-NODE-188-length-47420-cov-12.234625_pt1 | contig 47420 bp, 54 predicted proteins | sample MGYA00380160_ERZ1026860 | MGnify/ENA primary metagenome ERZ1026860 (study PRJEB33269, sample SAMEA4719796) | human gut metagenome | biome: human-associated habitat; feature: organic feature; material: feces | place: Cameroon | collected 2013-10 ... | reverse complement strand
ACATATTATCACTCTAAATAAAAATCTTTTTATTATTGTCAAACTATCGGCATCTTCTGTTAAAAAAACTGTATGCATAATAATCTTTATCTACTAATATGCATTTTGTTTCTATCTGGTAACATTATATTATATATCTAAATCTTTTACAATTCGCAAAATTGCAAAACACTATACTTTATTCACGCTGGCACACAAATTTCCTAACTTGGCACTGCTTTGCGATTTACACGGTAAATCCCCTATGCTAAAATGAATATCGTGAAAAATCATATACATCCATGAACGCAGGTCTGAAGCACACCCCGGCTTTACCTGCGTTTTTTGTATGCTTGGGAGGTGATATTTTGAAGAAAAAGCTCAAACGGCTACTGTTGTCCGAAAGGGGTGACTCCTCTTACATCAGCAGTTTTATTTACATACTGGTTGTGGTGATTATGATTGCTTTCATCATCAATGTATTCCACATCATATCGGTGAAGCAGGAAATGGACCATATTGCAGACCAGTTAGTAAAGCAGATTCAGTTAAATGGCGGAACCAACGGTGACACAGCTTCCCTCTTTGCCTACTTATCCGGCGAGATCAGTGATGTGGATGCCCTTACCTATCAGGTAACAAGTTCCGGCAGTACGGACCGTATCCAGATTGGCACGCCCTTTTATGTATCTGTAACCGGACGCTGTTATCTGGGCGGCATTTGGAAATTCAATCTGGTTCCCATCAATGTCCGTGCGCAGGGAGCCGGTGTCAGTGAACATTATTGGAAATAGGAGGTCCCATGAAAAAGAAATATCTTAAAAATGAGTGCGGTGATCTCTCCTACTTTACCATTTTTGTTATTCTGGCAATCAATATGCTGCTTGCCTTTGTGCTTTTATTTGCTTCCGTGAAAATCAACTGTATTAACATTCGGAATGCCGCCAAAATGGAACTGAACAATGTCAGTGCCCGAATCTATGCGGATACCTTTCACTCCCAAAGGGAAGCAAATCTTTCTTCCTATATGGCAGACCTGCATTTAAGCTCTGCGTATCAGGATGCCCTGCGGGAAGGCTTTATCGGCGGCATGGAAGAACGGATTCACCTGACAAGTCCGGATTATTCCGTAAGCAACATCAATCTGCATTTTAATCAGTACGCTGATAAGATTGAGTACGTTGTAACCTGCGATGCCACTTTCCAGATACAGATGTTTGGAGAATTATTTCCTCCCATTGTGCAGCAAATCACGCTCACCGGCTCACATAACACTAAGTATTAAAACACATTTGTTGACATTACCACTCCTGATTCGTATATAATATCGACAGGACATCACTTAAAGGAGGTCTTACCATGAAAAAGACAGAACATAAAAATAATAAGAAAGCACTTGCCATTGGCGGCTTATCTGCGTTATGTGTCGCAGTTTTGGCCGGTGCCTATTTTCTGACTAGGGAACCGGAGCATGAATTCATTCCTGCTTCCACGGAAGCCGCCAACTCTGCTGACAAGTGGGAGGAAAATGCAGATGTGGATGTTGCAGGTCCTTCCACTACAGAACAGAATGCCTCTCAGGTAACAGGCAGTGTTTCCGACGAGATTCAGACCATCATTTCAGAAGATGAGACAGGAACCGTAACAAGTCTCTCTGACAGTACTCCTAAAGAGGATACAAAAAGTGACAAACCCACGGAAAAACCTCAGACCCAGGATGACATTACCAATCCGGAGAAAGAACCGGGATATGACAACACGGTTCCCCAGCCTGCCAATCCGGAGAAACCAAAGGATGATACCCCTTCCTCTGAGGAACATCCCGGTCAGGTATACGACCCGGTATTTGGCTGGATTGATACCGGCAATACCTCACAGGATACTGTAGACAGCGATGGTGACATCAACAAGCAGATTGGAACCATGGATTAACTACATACCGCTTACAAGGCATGGACATTTGTTCCATGTCTTTTTATTTGACCAAAAGGAGGATTTAGCTTGAAATGAAGAAAACGAAACAATTATTTTTTCCACTCCTGCTCTCACTTATGCTTCTTTTATCCACCGGAATGACCGTCTTTGCTTCCGGTGATGGAAATATTGACGGCGGTGGCGGAAGTATGGGAGACGGAACCAAAACAGATGTCTGGAGAAGCCAGGATGGAGTGCGTGTGACAGTTGTTACCGTGGACGGTGCCGTGGTATCCACTCCTTTTGACCTGACCAATTTCTCGATTGCCGATAACATCATCAATTTCGGAAAGGTCAGCAAGCTCCAGTATACCTCCGGGACTTCTCTTTCTCCCGGCGGCTCCTACAGCTGCTCCAAACCGGGTATTACCTTACCCCGTATCATAAGCGGCGGCAGCTCCAGAGCAAGCATTGAAGCGATTAAACGTTACTTTTGTTCCGAATACGCTGCACAGCTTGTTTCTGACAAAACAGGGATTGCTTTTGAGGAACTGATAGGCGGTTCTTATAAACTGGTACTGGAGCCTATTGCATACTTTACCCATGGCGGACGCAATTATGCCATGACTGCCACGGAAGCCGCACTTTATAACCAGATGGGCGGCGGTACCCTTCGGCGCAAGCTTCCCAGCCTGACCCACCAGAACCTTCCTTTATCCCTGTTCCTTGAACGTGCGGATTTAGGCTATCCGGCATGGACAGGCACTACCAGCAGCAAAGTATCGGATGAAGAGATTCTTTCTGCACTCGGTATCGGTATTGTAAGTTACAAGGATGTACCGGAAGCCGAACTGCAGGCTCCCGATTATACCTACCGTGTGGACACCAATGTTATCACTAGCATTACCCTGACCAGCGGGACAGAAGTCAATCCTAAAAACCCGGCCAGTGTCACCTTCCACATTGATGGCAGGAGCTATACGGTAAATGATATTGTCATGCCTAAAGGCGGCTCTCAGGTTGTATGGGCAAAATGGCATACGCCTTTGGAACCAACCACTCTTACCATCAACGTATCCGTCAGCGGTGCATCCACTGCAAAGACCAGCTTTACTGCCAAAATCGTATCGCTGGACGAAAACATTCCGCCGGATCCCATGGCAACAGACGTATATCCGGGCTTTTCCATCCCGTCCCTGCCCTCCAATCCGCAAAAAACCAGTGCCAGCTGGAGTGTGTGGAGTGCCAAATGGCATAACAACTGGGAATGGGAATCCGACTGGGAATGGGAATCCGAAAGCTGTGACGATGACTGTCCGGAAAACTGTTCCGGCGGGCATGGTGAATGGGTCGATAACGGCGAATGGGTGGACAACGGATGGTATGACTTTACCTCCACTTCCTACTATGCCTCCATCAGCGGTGCCATGGAAATCCATCCTGACGACATTGTTCCGACTGCTTCCGGTGATACCATGAAAAGTGGTTATGGCATCAAGGAATCCGCCACGGCACATTTTTCTTCCGATGCTCCGTCCAGCCATTATGCTCCGGTGCAGACAGCCGTATCCTATTTCCCGGAATTTAAGTACGGTACCTACTGGAGGCTTTTGGAACGAAGTGGTTACGGTTCCGTAAGCTTTACCTTCAAGGACAATGAATTTTCCACTTATAACCGGAAGGTTCACTTCACACCGATCTGGTATCCGGACGGCTCGGCTTACACGGTTTACACCTATATCATTGACGCATGGACACCTGCAGGAATGTTATCCGTCAATGTCAATGACTCCATACAGATTCAGGGCAGCCTGTATGATGACTGGTACTCCAAACGTGAATAGCCTGTTTCTTCTTTACCATGCAGTCACTCTCGTCTTTCTCTTTCTGATTGCATGGTATGATGCAAAGCACCATAAGATCCGCAACATTGCCCTGCTTGCTTTCCTTTTGTGGTGCCTTTGCTCCATCCCCGTAACCCTTTATACACAGCCTGTCCTTTCTACGGTATATGTACTGCTTTACAGCTTCCTCGGCTTCATCACCGGCTTTTGTATGTTTTTATTCATATCCATGATGACAGACGCAAGTATAGGCGGCGGGGACATTAAACTGGTGGGACTGTTAGGGATTTTATATGGAGCATCCGGATTGCTTGCCGTATTGCTGACAGCCTGTCTTCTGGTCCTGCTCCACGATATCTCCCGCAGGATCTTAAAAAAGAAAAAATTGGAACGCATTCCCTTTGCACCATATCTGTTTTGGGGATGTGTTTTTTATATGCTCCTGCAACCGCCCGCCTTATTATGAAAGGACACCAAATGAAAACCATTTTATTGCTCGGTACTGCCACTGCCCTCATCTTCTTTTTCTGTGCAGCCGCAGGTACCATTTTGTTAAAACAAACCTATATATTTTTAGATCAGAACCGATAAGGAGACAACCCAAAATGAAAATGAACAACCGTTTTATTTATGGCATTTTAAGCATTGTACTTGCCGCCATCATTGCTTTTATCGCAATCCCCGCCGTGACCAGCAAAACCAGCAGCACCTGCGAGATTGTCCGTATGAAAAATACCGTCACACGCGGCACCTTAATCACTGCTGATGACATTGAACTTGTGGAGGTAGGCGGCTTTAACCTGCCGGATTCCGTGGCAAGAAAGCTGGAAAATGTAACCGGAACCTATGCTGCCGCGAATTTATATCCCGGCGATTACCTGCTTCCGGACAAGGTAAGCAGTGTCCCGCTTTCCTCTGACCTTGTGTTAAATGAGATTCCGGATGGCAAGGTTGCCATATCCATTACCACTCAGACACTGGCAACCGGATTATCCGACAAACTGCAGGATGGGGACATCATCCGTCTGTACCACTATGATGATGAAAATGTACTGGAGCCTGTTACAGACATTCCGGAGCTTCGCTTTGTGAAAGTCCTTGCCGTTACAGACTCCAAAGGACTTGACATTGACTACACCACTCCACCGGAGGAGGATGAAGAACGCCAGCAGACAGCAACCATTACCGTCCTTGCCACTCCTGAACAGGCAATGCTCTTAACCCGCTATGAAAACGAAGGTCTGCTTCATGTGGCACTGATCAACCGTGGCAATGCAGAGCTTGCTGAAGAACTCCTTGCCCGTCAGGACGAAATCCTTACCACCCTTTATGGTGATGGGATGGAAACAGACGAAGAATTACCGGAGGCTTCCATCATAAACCAGAACGCTTATGAGGCAGGTATTTCCGAAACGGATACCGCTTTGGATACATCAGATACGGAAGAACCGGAAACCACACAGCCAACAGAAAATGAATAAGGAGGAACCTGAAGATGTCTAAGATTATTACGGTATGGGGCAATCCAGGCTGCGGAAAATCCATGTTCTGCTGTATCCTTGCCAAAGTGCTGACGGCAGGGAAACAAAAGGCACTGATTATCAATGCCGACTCCAGTACCCCTATGCTTCCCGTATGGATGCCGGAACGTATTTTGGAAACCAACGCTTCCATCGGAAATGTCCTGACCGGACTGGAAATCAACAATGCCCTGATTGCGGAGCGGGTGGTTATCTTAAAAGAATACCCGTTCATCGGTGTCATGGGCTATGCTGCAGGGGAAAATCCTTTTTCCTACCCTGAGTTAAAGTACGACAAAATCAAATTGTTTATTGCTGAGGCGGCAAAGCTCGTGGACTACATCATCCTTGACTGCAGCTCCAACATGCTCAACTTCTTTACGCCTACGGCAATCGAGGCTGCCGACCTTGTAATCCGCATTGTTACACCGGATTTACGGGGTCTTAATTATTTAAGGGCGCACAAGCCCCTGCTTACGGATGAAAAATTCCATTATGACAGCCACTTAACCTTTGCAGGTCTGGCACGTCCCTTTCACGCCATTGATGAGATGGATCACTTAATCGGCGGCTTTGACGGACTGCTTCCCTATGCAAAGGAAATCGAACGCTGCGGCACCAGCGGACAGATGTTTAAGGCTTTGGCTTACTGCAACCAGCGGTATATCAATTCCTTAAAGCTTGTGCGTGACCGCTTGGAAGATACGGGAGCAGAAATCCCTGCTGCCCCGGATGAATTGGAAGATATGGAAGATGAAACAGATACCGGATCCGAAAATGAGAAACTGGATCCCCTGAGTGGAAAGGAGAAAAAGCGTCATGGGCTTGGAATCTTTAAATGATATATTTTTTACCTCTGCCGCCCATACAGAACTGACCTATGACCAGATTCTTGAGGATGTGCAGAAATACTGTACAGAAAAGCACGCAGACAAGCTTTCCACGGAAGGCAATCAGGCGGAAGCCAGAAAACTCTTAAAGGAGTTTATCCTTCAGTATGTCATCAACCGCTCCTACCGCATCGAAGATATGACCACTGAGGAACTGTGCGACAATCTCTATGAGGACATGGCCGGTATTTCTTTTTTGAAAAAATGGATCTACAAGCCGGGAATCGAGGAAGTAAACATCAATTCCTATGATGACATCGAAATCATTATGAGTGGCGGACGTTCCATGAAAATTCCAGACCGCTTCCAGTCACCACAGCACGCAGTTGACGTAACCAGAAGACTGTTAAACACCTGCGGCATGGTGCTGGATGATACCATGCCCTCCGTCATTGGCTTTCTGGATAAAAACATCCGTATCTCCGTGGACAAATCGCCCATCGTGGATGCAGACGTGGGTATCAATGCTTCCATCCGTATCGTAAACCAGCAGACCGTATCCAAAGAAAAACTGATGGTTTCCGGTTCTGCCACGGAGGAAATGCTTGATTTTTTAACCTGCTGTATTCGCTATGGTGTTTCCGTCTGCATTGCCGGAAGCACCGGTTCCGGAAAGACCACCGTTATGAGCTGGCTTTTGTCCATGGTACCGGATAACCGCAGACTCATTACCATTGAGGAGGGAAGCCGGGAATTTGACCTGATTAAGCGGGATGAAAACGGACGTGCCATCAACAGTGTCGTCCACCTTCTGACAAGACCGCACGAAAATCCTTCTCTGGACATCGACCAGGACCTGCTTCTGGAACGTGTCCTCAGAAAGCATCCGGATGTTATCGGTGTCGGGGAAATGCGTTCCGCCAAAGAAGCTCTGTCCGTAGCGGAAAGCTCCCGTACCGGGCATACCGTTGTCACCACCATTCATTCCAACTCCTCGGAGTCCACTTACCGCAGAATGATGACACTTGCCAAGCGTAAATACAACATGGCAGATGACATCCTGATGCAGATTATGGTGGAAGCTTATCCGATTGTGGTGTTTACCAAACAGCTTGAGGACGGCTCCCGTAAGATCATGCAGATTATCGAAGGCGAAGATTACCGTAACGGCAGACTTTATTACCGTCCTCTCTACCAGTATGATGTGGCAGACAACCGCATGGATGAAAACGGAAAGATTGCCGTTATCGGAAAGCATAAAAAACTGGAAAGCATCTCGGATACCTTAAAGAAACGGATGCTGGATAACGGTATCCCTGTTGGAAAGCTTCAGCCGTTTTTGTCTGCACCGACACTTAAAACCCACAAGGAAGGAGGAACTCCAAATGCAATGGATCCAGATTGTCATATTCCTGCTGATTGTTAGCGGATTATTTTCCCTGTTTTCCGTCCGGTTCAATGATTTTCTTCATGTGCTTGCCCCGACGCAGAAAAGCACCCTTCAGGATGATGTGGATGTACTGCTTGGGAAACCTGCAAAGGGCTTTTTTAACAGGGAGACGTTAGAGATTGAACAGCTCTTAAAGGCCACCGGCAGAGAGGGGCGTTTCAACCTGATCAAACGTGCCTCCGTCATTTTATTTGCTTTGGGAGCCGTACTTGCCCTGCTCTTAAATAACCCGTTCATGATACCCATCTTAGGAGCCGGCTTTGCCTTTGCCCCTGTATGGTATCTGCGTTCTACCGCAGCCGCATATAAGAAGCACTTAAATGAGGAACTGGAAACTGCCATCTCCGTTATCACAACGTCCTATTTGCGAAGCGGCGACCTGTTAAAGGCAGTAAGGGAAAACATTCCCTACTTAAATCCTCCGGTCAAGACACATTTTGAGGCATTCATCACGGAATCGGAAATGCTTAACGCAAACATGATTTCCACCATCAATACCCTGAAGATGAAAATCCCGAATCAGATTTTCCACGAATGGTGTAATACCTTAATCCAGTGTCAGAGTGACCGCAGCATGAAAAACACCCTGACCTTTACAGTACAGAAATTCTCTGATATGCGTATCATCCAGTCGGAACTGGAGGCAATTATCAACGAACCGAAGAAGGAAGCGATTACCATGATGTTCCTTGTCATGGGCAACCTTCCTCTTTTGTATGTTTTAAACCATGCCTGGTTTGAAACGCTGCTGTTTTCCACACCCGGCAAAATCACACTTGCCATCTGCTCCGGAATTGTCCTGTTCTCCTTTACGAGGATTATGCAGCTTAGTAAACCTGTGGAATACAAAGCCTAGTATAACAGCAACCTGTTTTCTGCCGGAAGCCCGCACTGTGTTTCCGGTATTTCTTTTACCCCACAGTGCAGAAAGAGGTAGCAAAATGACCATACTACTGATTCTTCTGGCTTCCGTTTTTACTGGAGTCGGAATATATCACCTGTCCTGTGCCTTTGTAGATGTTCCTACCGCCAGGACTTCCCACATGATGATGATTGCCAAAAAGCAGACCGGTTCGGGCAGTGAAAAACTGTTTGATGTCTATCTGACCAAAATTGCTGACAAGCTCAGTCCCCTGCTAAAGATGGATCCCATCAAGCGGAACAAATTACTTTTAACCCTTTCCATTGCAGGTATTCCCCTGACACCGGAAAGTTATACCATAAAGGCATTCCTGACGGCACTGGTTACCGCCCTTGCAGGACTGCCTTTATTTTTTATCATGCCGCTGATGGGCTCTTTAGTCATTGGTCTTGCCGTATTGATGTGGTTTTCCACCTATTATAAGGCTTTTGATCTGGTCAAAAAGCGAAAGAAGCTCATCGAAGCAGAGCTTCCCCGCTTTGCCGTCAGCATCCAGCAGAGTCTCTCCACCGACAGGGATGTATTAAAGCTTCTGACCTCTTACAGGCGGATTGCAGGTTCCCATCTTGGACAGGAGTTAGATACCACCATTGCAGACATGAAAACAGGCAATTATGAAAATGCCCTTCTTCATCTGCAAAACCGCGTTGGCAGCACCATGCTTTCGGATATTGTCCGCGGACTGATTGGAACCCTGCGCGGCGATGACCAGCAGATGTACTTTAAAATGCTTGTCTTTGATATGCGCCAGATTGAACAGAACAACTTAAAAAAGGAAGCCGCCAAGCGTCCGAAACAGATGCAGAAATATTCCATGATGATGCTGTTTTGTATCCTGCTTATCTATGTGGTTGTCCTGTCCGTTGAAGTCATCGGCTCGTTAGGTTCCTTTTTCTAAGAGAAAGAACCGCCCGGTAAAGGAGGTGAGCATCATGTAACAGCCTACTTTTGTAACCCGTAAACACAAGACTAAGGAGGAACCATGAAAAAATTATTATCCCCCGCAGCATTACTCGTTTCTGCTGCAGCAATCGTAACGTTTATCATTATCAAAATCAGAAGGAGAAATCAAAGCCATGCATAAATTCGTAAACAAACTTTCCGTAAAAGCAGCCATCACTGCAAACCTCGTTAAAAATGCACTTCAGAATGAAAGAGGAGATTTCTATATCTCTGATGGTGTAAAGATCATTATCGCCGTAGTGCTTGGTGCCTTATTACTGGCAGCCTTAACAGCCATCTTTAACGATACGGTCATTCCCCGTATCACCAGAGAGATCGAAGCCTTATTCGGCTAAGAAACAGCAGGTCTGGAGAGGAGGTGACAGACTATGGACCCTGTTTTAAGTGTAAGCTATGCAACGATTGCCGCTTTTTTTGAGGCTACCGAAGGAAACTTCCGCAATGCCGTCTATGTTTCCTGTCACTGCCATTATACAAAGGAATCCGGATGCCAGGACTTTCTGTTCATTCCCGGCCATGACTGCCGACCGGTCATACTGCCGCTTACGGATGCGGAAAGCTTTCTGGGAACTATGGTAGATAAGAGTGAATGTGCTGCCATTTTAAGCAGTTATACCTTCATCTCCCTCTACAAACGGTGGATAGAGCTGAATACTTCCTCTGCCACAGACTGTCCTATCCAACAGCTGCTGCACCTGATGAATCAGCCAAAATCTCCCATTTAATTCCTTTTTGCTCGCAACTTACCCTGAAACCTTTGCCGCCTGTATGGGAATCACTCCGCTTTTTTTTTACAATGAAAACAGAAATACTTAATCAATATGTAAGCAATACATAGGAAGGGGTGAACAGCCTTGAAACGAAAAATGAAACAACCTGAAGTAAAATGTCCCTACTGCGGACGAATGGCAATTTTGCATGACGCATCTTATGTGTACAAGGAAAATGCCCTTGACGAATATCTCTACGTCTGCAGCGGTTATCCGGAATGCGATGCCTATGTGGGCGTACACGCCGGAAGTCTGAGACCGAAGGGGTCCCTTGCAAACGGAGATTTACGGCACAAACGAATTGAAACGCACCGGCTGTTTGATGCCATCTGGAAAAACGGCATCTTCTCCCGGAAGGAAGCCTACCGCTGGATGCAGGATACCTTTTCCCTAAACAGCAGTCAGGCTCATATCGGACAGTTTTCAGATTACCGCTGCGACTGTCTAATGAACGAGTGCCGCAAGGTACTGCAGAATAACCATGTAAGAACTGCCTGATACAGACGACCAGGAAAGCGGGGTGATACCATGTCTGTCATGAATGAGCAGGAAAAAAAGCTGGTAGAGGATCACCTTTATCTTGTAAAAAATATTGTGCGGGCAACCATGTCCATCAATGAATCCATTCAGGGACTGTGCTATGATGACCTGTTCCAGACCGGATGTGAGGCTCTCTGCCATGCCGCCCTGCATTACAGAGCAGACCGTGGTGCTGCCTTTGCCACCTTTGCGGATGTGGTCATAAAAAATTGGCTGCTCTCCCACTGCCGGAAAATCACACGGCTGCAGGTTCCCATCCTGTATCTGGATGCACCATCCGCTGAGTATCCGGAGCTTACCCTTGCGGATACCCTTCCGGAAAAGAATGACCACACCATATCCGATTTTGAAACCTTTTACCTGCTTGCGGAGGTAGGAAAGCATTACACTGGAATTTCCCAAAAAGGCATAGAAGCATTGCAGCTAAAATGCCGGGGACATACAGGCGTGGAGATTGCCCGCTACTACGGTGTAAAGCCCAACCATGTTGCGGCATGGATTTCGCGGGCTGTAAGTAAACTGCGTGCAGACGATTTTTATCTGCAGCATGAAGGAGCGTGATTGTATGATGACACTATACACTGCCATTGGCACCTACAAATTAAATACCTCCGGTCTGCCGACTGTCATGGTCGGGGAGCAGGAATATGGTCTGGATAGCCATGAGCTTCTGCTCTGGTCCTGCCTTGCTTTCCGTATCCTTACCTACCAGGAGCTGAAGGAGGAGTTCTGTAAACAGGAAAAAGATCTGCATATTCTTGGAGAATTGGGCTTTGACCGTTACTTAAACCGGCTGATTACAAGAAGATTAGTGGTATCCGGTCAGGACTGTACCGGTGTGGATGCCCTCTACGACTTAATGGGACATCTCCATGTGCAGCCAATCCCATCCGGAATGGCAGTTAAAACGATGGGCTTTTTAAAGCTTTGGCTCTGCCGTGGGCTCTCCTTTCACAAAGCAGCATCCATTTTCCATACGGAAAAACTGGAACCTTTGGAAAAATGTGTCTTATCCCTTCTCAAAAGACAGGCGCTCTCCACTGCAGAACTGATCCTCTGTCTGGAAAAGGGCAAAACCTCTCTTAAAAATACAGAGGAACTGATGGAATGCCTGTACGCAGATGAAACTGCTGATTGCGATTCCATCCTTACGGACGGCAGAGTGTGTGAATCCCGCTATCCGGTACTTACTGCGATTGCGAATCTGTATTTCAAGCAACGCATCACCTTTCAGATTGTATAAGGAGGAAACCCCTTGGAAGCTATACCAAAACCATTATATAAGCGGCTGGTTCTGACCTTTTTAGTTGGAACCGGCTGTTTTTTTACCGGACTTGCATTTTATCTTATGGAAAAGGATCTGTCCTTTCTTCTTCTCAGCACACTGGTCTTTTTCCTTTCTCTCTGCAAGACCGTCCTGCTATTTCTTCAGATTGTCCGTAAATCCTATATTATGCTTGAGGGAATCTGCTTAGGTATCCATCCCATGCTCTTTTGCAACTGCAACGAAATCATACTGGAGGATATGGAGGGCAACAGCCTTCGTCTGATGCTTGGTAAAAATCAGAAGCTTCACCGAGGCATATATTATCAGATCTATTTTAAGACTCCTTCCGGTATCTCACCCGGAAAGAACCCGCTGATGACAAAGGTTATGATGACGGATAATTTCTTAGGCATGGAGCCTGTCGAGCCTCCGGATACCATATCCGGTACTCATATCCAATCATAAACACTATATCTTGTATATATTCGTTTGACATATTCCATATCTTGTGTTAATATGCTAGTGTAATTGATTTTTGTGCTTCCCTTACGGGAGATACTTCCGGTATCCATGCACACGTTGTTTATGATTGAAATTAGTGTCAGAAGAACCATTTTTATAAATGGCATTCTTTTGGCACTTTTTTTAATAAAAAAATTACAAAACGGAAAGGAGAAATGATTTATGAATGATCCCGTAACAATCATCACCACTGGAAGGGTAACCGCTGACCTTGAACTGAAGACCAGCCAGAATGGTAAGAACACGAAATACGTGCAGTTCGGACTCGCAGTAAACAAAGGGTATGGAGATAACGAACATGCCAACTTTTACAGCTGCCTGTTGTATGGGGATGCCGCCCAACGCATCATTGATGCCAAAGTAAAGAAAGGAAGCCTTATCCAGGTCGTTGCCGATCAGGAACTGGTGGAGTATCCAAAGAGGGATGGCTCTACCGGGTGGATGGCAAAACTTACGCTCCATAGCTGGAACTATGCTCCTACCAACCGCCCGAAACAGTCTGATTCTGAAGCTGATGAAAGTGCAGCTGAGGTGGAAGAAGGCTTCACATCTGCAGCAAACTGTGGAGTGAATGGCTTACCGTTTAACTAATCGCAATATGTTAAGCGGCACATGAGGAATTGCAACCGGAAACATATCATTCCGGCTGTGATTCCTCTTTTTTTATTTCAAGAGAAAGGACAAAAGAAGATGAAAAAAAATGTATTTACCAAAAGTATCCAGTTTCTGATTATTACCCTGATTATTCTGGCAGTTTTCGTGCCAAAGGCACATTCCCAGAAGGCAATGGCTGCCGCTGTTATTGCGTGGCTCGCCTTCTCGTTGGGACAACTGCTCTGGAAAAACAAAAACAGTTGGAAAGGTAAACTGCCATCCCTGAAGGTTTTCTTCAGAACCTGGGAAGAAAGAACACCGGATATACCGTTACCGGTTCCTCCGGCTAAACCTGCACCGGAACCTGAGAAAAAGACACCCGATACACTTGCAGATGCAGAACTGGACTCTGTTCTCCTTCATCTTTCCCTGCGAATTACAGAGAAATTAAAATCTGCCTACCCCAATGCGGTATGGCAGTGGAAGGATACGCCGTCCCTGCACGAACTTTTAACGGGGAGCACGGTAAGGATTATCGTGGAAAACATGGATAAATTCACCCATGCAGACATCACCTTTGACCGTTTTGGGCGGATTCATGTAGAACCCATGTGTATCGGAACCTTTTCACCGAATGCGGAAAATAAGGACAATGAGAAGGAAACTCCTGCTGCGGAACCGGCAGTGGTAGATGTCAGGGCATGGTACGAGCTGATTGGACAGCGTATCTTAGAAGCCCAGATTACCGAATTAAATGCCAACGGCCACAGCAAGCTTACCATCAAGGAAAACGGAGACATTGTAATCAACCGTCAGAAGAAAGAAGTTTTTGTAACAGCACTGGATTCTTTTCCGGGCAAAAACTACTGGGATGAATTAGTGACCATTTTACAGGAAAACGAACTGAATGCCAAAATCTCAGGCAATGCCCTGCAGGTTTCATGGATATAAGAAAGGAAGGAAAAAAATTATGGCAAAGATACCTTTATTTGGAAACTGGACATGGAAGCTGTCCTTACCGGAGCCTTTTGATAAGGTTGCCAATATCGTCAGCACCACTTACTACTCCATTTACTGCACAGTCACAACCAAGAAAGCTACCCTACATGGACCTGCACTTAGTGCTATCCTTGCATATTTGGATATGGATACCTCTTTTACCCCTGCTACTACCTCTGAGAGTGCCATCGGCACGCAGGGTGACAAAACCGTGGCAGAATACAGGAGCCGTACCGGTGAAATCCATGTGGTAGTCTTTAACAAAAAGAACGGAAAATTCAACGTAGGCCGCTATGAGGATGTCACTTCCACTCCACGGGTTTATTCCCTAAAGGACGGACATCAGACCGGAACGGCATTATTTTTTGCCCTGATTCCGGAAGCCTTAAAGGATGATGAATTTAAAGAAAACTATGATTTACTGGGTAAGTGCAAAAACGATGGTTTTACGGACATGGACGAAGCAGAGAAAGCAGCATTTATCCTCTGCGACAATCTCTACCGCAGAATCGAAAGTGCAGATGCAGTTCCCACAGCAGCCATCCGGCTCAACATTCCCGGAACCAGCAATCTGCCTGCTCTCACACCGGTAAATTTAAACAAAAATGCCTACTCTCCAAGCAGTGTGTTATTCGGAACCTTTCAAATCTTAAAGGGTACCAGCTCAACAGCCGCTGCCGTCATAACCGACAAGAATGATTTTATCAACCACTATCCTCTTTCTGAGAGAACCTTTTCCCCAAAAGAGCAGCTGATGATTCCAAGAATTGAAGACTGGTACGTGATTCCTCCGGAAGTCATCACTATCTGTAAACACGCTCATTTGACCACAAACGGCATACAGCCAATGCGTAATTTTATGATGCGTGGTCCTGCCGGAACTGGAAAGACAGAAGGGGTAAAGGCTATTGCTGCAGGACTAGGTATTCCATACCTTTACTACACCTGCTCTGCCAATACAGAGATCTACGACTTCTTAGGACAGATGCTTCCTGAAACAGACAACAGAAACGGCGGTGTAAAAGAATATCCGACTCTTATGGACATCCAGATGGATCCTCCTTCTGCTTATAAGAAGCTGACCGGTATCTATGATGAAGAAATTACGGATGCTGAAGTTTATGACAAGCTGCTTGAAATCATGGAGCAGGATGCAAAGGAGCTAGCAGCGGAAAATGCAACCGGACAGCGTTTTAAATATGTGGAAACACCGCTTATCAATGCCATCCGCAACGGCTATCTGATTGAAATTCAAGAGCCTACCGTCATTGCCAATCCGGGCGTACTGGTCGGATTAAATGCTTTGCTGGATCGTTGTGCGAGCATTACGCTTACCACCGGTGAAGTGATCCACAGACATCCCGATACGGTTGTCGTGATTACCACAAATAACAACTATGCCGGATGCCGTGATATGAATCAGTCCGTAATCTCCAGAATGAATCTGATTATGGATGTGGAAGCTCCTGATGTAGATACGCTTGCAGAACGTACCATGAAAGTAACCGGATGTACGGATAAGTCCCTTGTTACCGATATGGCTGCCTCTGTGCAGGAAATCAGCGACAGGTGCAAGGAAACCATGATCAATGACGGAAGCTGTGGTGTGCGTGAGTTAATCAGCTGGGTGCAGTCCTATATGGTCTGCGGTGATGTACTGGAAGCTGCAAAATACACTGTTTTATCTTCTGTTTCTGGCGATCCGGAAAACCGTGCGGACATCCTCTCCTCCTGTCTGGAACAGAAATTTGCCGCTTAGGAGGTGGTATCATGCAGCCCGTCAATGAAGAACGGTTAAAAAATAACCTGGCGAAAAACATCCGCTACCTGCGTCTGATGCGAACCCCGAAGATGTCACAGGAAACACTTGCCAAAAAACTGGGTGTAACCAGAAAGAGCATTACCCGTTACGAAACCGCTGTGAATCTGCCGCCGGCCCATGTGCTTGTGGCAATGGCACAATTTTTTGGTTTCACCACGGATGAGCTACTTGCTGACAGACTCCCTGAGAAGAAAGGAATGAAAAATAACGAATGAGAACCTCACACATTGCAATCAAACGCATGATTGCAGACGAAAAAAACAAACTGGCGGATGAACAGCTTTTTGCTTCCCGCCGATATGCCGCCTATCTGACGGACATCGCAGAGGGACTGACAGGACGCTACCGCCGAACCAGCAAAGTGAATGTCTACTGGGATGCTTCCCCGCAAGCTGACATCGCCCATACGGACAATCGGACCATTTCCCTAAATGCAGGCAATAACCTGACCAGAAGCTTTCCAACCAGAAGCTTAAAGGCTGACAGTCTGCTGGGAATCATCGGACATGAATGCGGGCATATCCTGTTTTCTGATTTTACCATGTTAAATACCTACCACCAGGCTTTAAGCGGTGGCCGGTTTTATCCCAATGAGCCGGAGGAGCTCTCCTCCAGACAGGAACGAAGCCTCAGAGATATTCAGGAATGTTTTGAGAATGAGGAGGAAGCAGTCATTGCTGCAGTATCGGATATTGCTCATACGCTGGTCAATATCATGGAGGATGTTTACATTGAAAGCCGGATGTGTGACACCTTTCCCGGCGGAGTCAAAACAGGAATTATTCTAAATAACCTCCGCTTTGCAGAGGAAATGGATACGATTACTGAAGAAATTAACCATCAGCACCATGAAGTATTTATTATCATCAATCTGCTGATCCAGTATGCCAAGACCGGTGACTTGAACAACCTTGACGGTTATAAGGGACCTTATCTGAATACGTTTTATGACTGCATCCCTTACATTGATGATGCAGCCTATGATGATGATTCTAGAGTACGCTTTGATGCAGCAAATAAAATCCTGCTATACTTATGGCCGTATATGAAAAGCTATATTGACAAGGTACGTGAGGACATCAAAAACGGTACCAGAAATGCTCAGGAAGATTTAACAAATCAGGTGGCAGGCGGAGCTTCTCTCCCCAGCGGCACGGGAAAACCTGTTGCCAAAGCCGGAAAATCCAAACATGGCTCCGGTGATGATGAGGAACGTGAACTGCTTCAGAAGGTGCTTGATTATGAATCCGGCAGAATAGAGTTAGAGAAAACAGAGGAAATCGGAGAAGATGGTGACGGCGGCATCAGTAAGATCACAGATTATGCCGGTGCCGGATATGTCTCTCAGGCAGCATCCGATATGGAACGTATTATGACACAGCTTGCCGAAGATAATGCCTATGCCAGTTTCAATGAGGAACTGACAGAGGAACTTCAGCAGGAATCTGACAAAATCCGGTATGGAAATGCACATAAAGGTATGCACATCAATATTAACCGGATGTCCTATGTGGATCCTTCCTATATGGAAGCCTACCAGAAGATTGCTCCTCCCCTTCTGCTCATCTCCAAACGCCTTCAGAAACAAATCTCTCAAATACTAAAAGACTACAAGGAAGGCAGAAAGCTTGACAATCTTCCCATGGGAAAGCGGCTCAATATCCGCAATGCCTTCCGCAATGACGGAAAGATTTTCTACAAGCTCAAGCTACCCAATGACCGGACAGACATCGCTGTTGCCGTCTTAAATGACGAAAGCGGCTCCATGAGCTGCCGTGACAGAATTACCTATGCCCGTTCTGCCTCTATCATCCTATATGATTTCTGTAAAGGTCTTGACATTCCGATTGCCATTTATGGACATACGGAAATAGATGATGTGGAACTGTATTCCTATGCAGAGTTTGACAACATCGACAATAAAGACCAGTACAGGCTGATGGATATGAGTGCCAGATGCGGCAACCGGGATGGTGCAGCCCTGCGGTATGTATCGGAACGTCTGATGAGCAGACCGGAAGCAATCAAGCTTCTCATCATTATATCGGATGGACAGCCTGCAGGGGACAACTACTATGGCACGGAAGCTGAAGCCGATCTGCGCGGTATCAAAAAGGAATACTCCACAAAAGGGATCCAGCTGTTCGCCGCCGCTATCGGTGATGATAAGGCGAATATCCAGCGTATCTATGGAGATGGCTTTTTGGACATTACCAATCTGGAAAAATTACCCGTGAACCTCGGAAAACTGATCATCCAGCAGGTAAAGCAGAAATATGCAGCATAAACAATTACAGAAAGAAGGGACAATTACATGAATGAAGAATTTATCTCCAACCAGATCGCCGTTTACAAAAACAGTAAAACACTGGTAGAACTGCAGGACAAATTAAAGGTAGCCGGTATGTGTTCCTACGCCCATATCCATGCAGACGGAGAACCGGGTGAGGACGGACGAAAGATGCACTCCCTGATCGGGATCCTGATGAAGGACTATTCCAACGGCACCGGTGATAAAGCCGTTACCGTTACTGCCAACATCTCCCCGGAGGAAGCAAAATTCATCTTATCGCGTTTGACTACCGGCTTTCAGGAATACAGCTTCCAGCAGGACAAAATCTTTGGCCAGAAAGACAGCAAAGGCTATGCAAAGGTATCCAAAGTACGCATCATACGCGCTCCGAAGGACAACAAAGGAGCCGTAAGAAAGCTTCCGTGGTATATCGAAGTCGAAAACGGAAAAGGAATCCCTCAGCAAAATGCCAATGGCGGTACCTACATGAAAGCCAATTCCTTTATCAGTGAAGGAAAGGTAGGGGCAAATCTGAGTGACCTTGACCTGTTCAAGCTCCTCAGCCGCACCTCCTCCTACATTGACGCGTGGGAAAAGGCGATTGCTCCGCCACTTATCAAGCTTGCCAAAAATACACTGGCAGACAGACAGGCATCCAGAAATGTAGCATAACAGATCAAAATAAGTATAAGAAGGGAATACCTGCGGGTGTTCCCTTTTTGAAAGGAATGCCTATGAAAGAATTACGAAAATATGGACATATCAGAAGGACCGATGATTTGGGACGTATCATCATTCCAAAAGAGATCCGGCAGTTTCTGAATATCCGGGAAAATGAACCACTGGAAATCAGTGTTATGGAACGCGGTATTTACATTGAAAAATACCAGCCCCTCCAGACTTTGGAATCCCTCTGTGAGCAGTACCTTACGGTTCTGTTTAAAAGCTGCAACATTGCCTGTGCAGTCTGCAGCAACGAACAGATCATACGCTCTAATGGAATCAGCCTCTCCACCGGACAGCTTTTATCCGCACCATTACGGAAAGGTATTCAAAATCTGGAAACATACCACTACTCTGAAGAATCACCCTTGCGTGTCTTTGACGACAGCAAATACCTGCTGGACAGTGTGTATCCCGTAGGAAGCAAAGAACAGCCTCTTGGGGCGGTCATCCTGCTTCACTACCGCAGTACCACTCCGGAGGAAAGATGCTGTGCAAAACTGATCGCAGATATTCTTACCGAATTAACCATCAATCAATCTTAATATGGAGGAACAATGACTATGGAAAATTTTAAAATGGAACTGATCAACAAAATACAGACCGCACTTGGAGATAAAGGCAATGTTTTCTTTGAAAACAGAACGATAAAGGATGTTCCCATGGAATTTCTTTCCGTTCAATTAACGCAGGAAAACAGATGCTGTGCCACTCCCCTCGCACAACTTTACCAGTTAAAGCAAGCAGGACTGAGCATTTCCGAAATAGCAAATGCCGTAACCACATCTCTGGTGATGGAAAGAAATATAGACAAAAATCAAATCATCTTCCGTCTGGTCAATGCCTCGGAAAATGAAGAACTCTTAAAGACCGTTCCACACATCCCATTCTATGATATGGCAATCATCTTTCAGTGCACCATCTTCTCTGAAGGAAGCAGAGGTTTTCACATCATATCTCAGATACAGATGGAACAAAACCATCTTACGCTTCAGCAGTTAAGCGATCTTGCTTTGAAAAATACCTTCCGGCTTTTTCCATGCCAGGCAAGTCCGCTGGCATTTTGTATGCTGGAGGAGCTGATGGCTAGTAAGAATGCAACTCTGAAAGATTTTCAGGAATTTGCCTTACACGCATTTTACTCCAAAGAAATGCCTATCCTTCAGACAACCTGCAAGGGTTATCCCAGCGGCAGTGCTGCTATGTTAAATCTTTCGTTTTTATCAAAAATAGCAGATGATATGAGACATGATCTTCTCCTTCTGCCGGCTTCCGAACAGAACTTTGCCATTGTTCCTTACACCAAAGAAACGGACAAAAATGCCGTTCACCAGATGGTAGACGAAGCCCTGGCCGTGGATGACTCTCCTATCCTAACCCGCTATGTCTTTCTCTTTAACAGAGCCACGAAACGATTGGGAGTATTTATCTAGGGAGGTGTCTGCATGAATGAACTGGAAAAAATAGAATTGATATATGAATCACTGGTTCCCGTACCGGATCCGGATCAGACCTTTTTATCCGTAGGCACTGTTACACTTCTGCTATCCGCAGAAATCAATCTGGATTTTAACACCACCGGCACTACGGTTATTCCAAAGAAGGATTCCTATGTGGAATTACATACCACACTTTCTTCCTTTGAACCCAGAACCTTTGAGGAGGAATACTATAAGTTAGGGCTAAATGCAAAGGATCTGACTTACGATTTCTTTGCTTCCATGCTGGCTTCTACCTATGTGACAGAAGTTTATACGGAATATCTGTACGGTAATCCGGAGCATTATCTTCCGGTAACGCTGAAAAGCATCCAGCTGCATTTTTCCAACGGCAGCTTTCTGGATTACAGTGACCGTATCAGCATATTTGCCCTGTCTGACCTTGCGGAGGTGGCATAATGGAAGATACTGCAATCAAACGTGCTGCGGCTCTTTTGGCGCAGGAATTTGGCTCTGACTGGCTGACCATTGCACAACAGCTTGGAACAGAAAATCTACGGCAGCGTGTGGGAAAAGAATTGACTTCGTTTATGGCCTTTCCTGACCGCGGCAACGGTGGAGACAGCAAATGGCGCGGCAACTGCTCTCCGGAGGTTGTATCTTCCGTCCTGCGCTATGTACTGGATGCCAAACGCTACTACGGCAAAGATATTTCACAATTTACCCTGCTTGATCCCATGTCCGGTTCCGGCACCAGCAAGGCTGCAGCGGACAGACTGGGGGTAAAGTCCATTCTCTATGACTTAAACCCTGCTCCTGCAGCCGGAATGGGAAACTGGAATGCACTGAAAAATGATGTGGAGGATTCTGCGGATCTGGTATTCTTTCATCCGCCGTACCATGACATCATCCACTATTCCGGTAATATGTGGGGTAAGCCACATCCGGACGATTTATCCCGGTGTGAAAACTACAATGATTTTTTAGAAAAACTCAACTTCTGTGTGCGGAAGTTTTACATGGCACTGAGAAAGGATGGCCGTCTGGCTGTCCTTGTCGGTGACATCCGCACTAAAGGACAGTTTTACTCCATACAGCATGACATGATGCGGATGGGTGATTTTGAATCCTTTCTGGTAAAGGGACAATTCAACTGTGTATCGGATTCCAGACGCTATGAAAAGCCCTTTATTCCGATTGTGACAGAATATATGCTTCTTTTGCACAAAAAGGATGCCTTAATGGTTTCTTTCCATTTTTCAAAAGAGGACATCTTCTCTGTTGCCCAAACGGATCTTACCGCTCTGACATGGCACCATCTGATCCGCATGACACTGGAGAGTGCCGGCGGCAAAATGACACTGGTGGAGCTGTATGCCAGACTGCAGAATCATCCAAAAGCCCAAAAGAACAGTCACTACAAAGAACGCATCCGAGCTACGATTTACGAGCACCGGACGCAATACCTATCCTGTGGAGACGGTTGTTACCGACTCTCCTATCAGGTTGCATAAGGAGGGAAATCTGATGCTTGTTATTTTCAATACGCAAAAAGAACTAAAACAGGTAACCAAGAGACATATCAATGTTACTGCTACACTTGCAGCGGTCCTGACACCCGGACTTCCTGCCGTGTATCTGTATCAGGGCAACCTGATCCGTACAGCCACGGTGGAAGCCATACTGGAGGCAGCTCCAAACCATGTCCGTTTTGAAACCAGAAACAGTATCTACACCCTGTCCTTTTATCATGATCCGGACACGGATGCCAAACTGATCGCATAATTATAAGCAGGGACTGCCGCAAGGTGGTCCCTTTTTGGAAGGAGGAATATGGTATGAGCATATCACAGCACGTGGAAGCACAGGACTTAAAGACGGAACTGGAAAAGCTCTTACAGACCTTAAAAAATAACAGGGACAAGGTTCCGCTGCAAGTTTTGAAAAGCAAATATAAGACCGGCTACGATGCTCTATGCAAAAATATCAGCCATACGGCATCGGAATATGCAAAACAGGTATCCCTGCATGACATCCGAATCCACAAGGATTATCTGGAGGAAGGGGTATCCATCATCAACCAGAGCATTGAAGCTTCCGGACTTTTAAAGGAACTCTCAAAAGCTGCTTTTCTCAGGCAGGACATTACCGAATTTACAAATCTGGCAGAAAAACTGCGGGATATCATCCTGGAAGCTCTGGAACCTTTTTACGGAAAACATACCGGCTTATACCTTACCGCCGAGTGTCTGGAAAATCCTGAGATACTTCCGGAGATTTACTGCCTTGCAAACGGCTGCATCTGGCATGACGGGCAGTGGATTCCCTTAGAACGGATTTATCCGGCTACTTCAAAAAATGTACCACAAGAATCTGCTCTTTCGCAGACCGCCTGAAATACAAAACTATATGAAACAAAAAGGAGAGAACAGCAATGGAACAATTACAAATTACAAGAAATATCAATCAACAGTTCTGCCAGTTTTTTCTGACAGAAGTGGAACTGGAGGCAGCCTACCGCCTCATGCAAAGACGCTATTTGGATGAAGATTTTGCAAATACCCTCTGCAACGAAGCTCAAAATCCTGACTGCCGGTTTCATACCGGACATCTGGAAGAATTTCCGGAACTGACTACATGGCTTTGTGAATACTTTGACCATTTCTTTGATGCAAATATGGCACACAATGATCTGCTTGAGCTTACGATCAACCATCTGCAGCACGCAAGCCTCACTCCTGCTTTTTTTACCGAACTGGCACGGCTTGCACCTGCGTTCTGCGAAGGCACGGAAAAATCCGTTGCACACTGCGAGGAAAACTGCTTACGGTATCACCGCTGCAGCAATATCGCCCAGGCAGATGACCGCAGTAAGCGTTGGGAACTGCTTGCGTCCCTTCTTACCATGCACGAACACGGTACCTGCAGCTGCTCTGCAAAGGACGCTGCTCCCTGTGAGGCTTCCCGGTATTTATCCGGAGAATGGGACATCCACGATTTCTTTTCCTGTGTGACGGAAGGTTAAGGAGGAACTGCCATGAAACCACTTCATAAAATCAAAGAAAAAATATCGGATCTGATTCAGAAGGAAATGGATCTCACCAATGCAGAAATTGCTGACCTGCAGCAAAAACAGCAAAGTAATATGTCTGTTTATGGTATCGGCGGCTTCTACAAGCGGTATGAAAACGCCATCAAGCGCAGATATAACCATCTGGAGGAATTGGAAGCCCTGCAAAAAGTACAGGGACGAGCCATTATTTTAGAACCACTGCGAATGTACGGCTACTGCTGTCCCGACTGTAATGAGAAAATCTATCTTACCTCACAAAGCCCTGATACCGTAGACTGTCCGCTCTGTGGACGCAGAATTTATAAGGATGGTGTGTATACGGAATGGAATATACAAAAAGACAGCCGATATACCAGACTGTACCATTAGAAGGAATACAATATGACAATCACTTGAGCCGGCTGATAACAGTCGGCTCTTTTACTATATATTGTATTCATCTGTTTGACTTATTCTATATATAGTGTTATAATAAATTTGTTATTGAGTTTGTGCCATTCCGAAACGGAATCACACGTTGTTTAAGATTGTACGAAGTCAGAAAGTACAGAGTGTCGGACACTCTATGCCTTCTGGCTTTTTTATTTGCGGCAAATGCTGCACGTTAGCAGGAATTATCAAGGATATATACTGTCCTTCATAACTCCTGCTTTTTTTATGCAACGGGAAAGGAGGCTATGCAGATTCCCACGCACATCAATGACAAATACAGCATAAAGGAGTGAGAATGAACCACGCACTATCTGACACTGATTACTGCCGAAATCCCGGAAATTACAGAGGATGAGCAGACAAATGAAGCTGTCAAAGCGCAAATTGACAAATTAGAAAATGAGAAAGAGAGCTTTCCGGAAAAATCATCTGGTATCCTTAACCTTCTCATTGCAGCCTGCAACAGCATCAGGGCTGAATTTTCCAGAGCAGTTGCTTCTGCTGCAACTGACATACTGGAGCCGTATCACTGTGACACGGAAAATCCGGATTATCTGGAGTTCTGGGATAAGACACCCGAACTGAAAGCTGCTTATGAACAAAGCATTGACTGTTTCCTGCTTCCGCAGGGCAAAATCGTTACTTCCAGGCATCCTGCCATATACGGACGCTTTACCATCCGTAATGGGAACGTATATGAAACCCATGCAGGTCCATTACACCACGAAAAAAGAACCAAAGCAGCCAAATGAATCAAAGTCCTTCCGTATTATCCGATTAAGAAGCTCTATCTAGATTTTTCCGATTATGCAGAGGAATACTGGGGAGTCTCCTATCATCCTGAACAGGAAGCTTATGGATTTTACTATAATCCAAATCCTTTTTTTGACTGGTATTCCATCGGCGGACGCTGGCCAGACCTTTTCCTTGTAAAAGAAGACTGTGCGGAATGCTCCATCGGAGAGAAAAGCTTCTTGTACGACAACGTAACCATACCGTGTCCGGAAGGATACAAATGGGTTTGTGCTGCCAGAAAGAAGGATATTGAATGGCAGGCAATGCGGGACTGGCGTATTTTAGGTGCCAGAAAACATTTTCAGAGTCTGGAAAAGCTGTCCCTTACCGGAGAACGGGATAAGGATATTTACGGAATGGTGACAGAAGAAGGAATCGTAAACTGCGGGCGGCTCATTTATGAAAAGGGAGAAACGGAAGAACACTTCCTTGCCCACCATAAGTTCAATGGACTCAAACGCTATCCCATCTGTTTTTACGCATTTCTTTCAGACGGCTGTTGGAATACCCAATACGACCTTTCCGATTCAAATAACAATGATCCATGGGATGACACACAGGGTAACTATATTGATTCCTTATCGGATGATACCGTGCTTATCGGTGTGGGCTGCCATATGTAAAGGAGGAAAATCATGCAAACGAATGTAGAACAAATTCACGACCTGGTAGACAGACTCAACCTCTACCGCCATGAATATTACAATGAAAACAGCCCCAGTGTAGATGATGCTGTCTATGACCGGCTTTTTGATGAACTGGCAAGGCTGGAAAAAGAAACCGGAATTATTTTAAGCAACTCTCCTACCCAGACCGTAGGATACCGGGCAGTCAGTTTTTTGGAAAAGGTAAAGCATCCGATTCCGCTGCTCTCTTTAGGAAAAACAAAATCCATAAAGGATCTGATTTCTTTCCTGAAGAAAAAGGAAGCACTGCTCATGCTGAAGCTGGACGGTCTTACCGTCAAACTGATATACGAAGACGGAAAGCTGATCGAAGGCTCCACCAGAGGCGATGGCGATGAAGGGGAAATCATTACCCATAATGTACCTGCCTTCCGCAACGTCCCTCTGACCATTCCTTACAAAAACCGTCTGGTTATCACCGGCGAAGGATTTATCCACAAAAGCACCTTTGAACGCTTAAAGGACACTCTCATCGGCAGTGACGGAAAGCCTTACCGCAATGCGAGAAACCTTGCTGCAGGCTCCATCCGCTGTCTGAATGCAGAAACCTGCAAAGAGCGTGACATCAGTTTCTTTGCCTTTAACGTACTGGAAGGCTTTGAGGAATATCCGGATATGAGCGACAGCAGAAACTGCAAACTCCTAACCGCAAGGGAACTTGGCTTTGGCATCTGTCCTTATGTGACCATATCCCCTGAGATTACGGAAGCACAACTGGAGGCACAGATTAAGTCTCTTACGGATTTAGCCGCTATCTCAGACATCCCGATTGACGGAATGGTACTCCGCTTTGACGGTCTTGCTTATTCCCAAAGTTTGGGACGCACCGGACACCATTACAATGACGGCATTGCCTTCAAATTTGAGGATGATATGTATGAAACCATCTTCCGTTCCATCGAATGGCAGACGGGACGCAGCGGGGAAATTGCACCGATTGCCCTGTTTGATACAGTGGAAATCGACGGCTGCGAGGTATCCAGGGCAAGCCTTCATAACCTAAGTTTCATCAAAAATCTGGAACTGTATCCAGGTTGCCGTATTCTGGTATCCAAACGCAACATGATTATTCCCCATGTGGAGGAAAATCTTGACCGCGGACACTATCAGGACATGATTCCGAACTCCTGTCCATGCTGCGGCAGCAAAACGCATATCTATTCCCGCGTTGTAGAAAAAGACCGGATTGTGGAAACCCTGCACTGCGATAATCCCGACTGTGCAGACCGCATCTTACAGCAGTTTGTGCATTTTACGGAGAAAAAAGCCATGAATATCAAGGGTATCTCGGAAGCTACACTCTCCCGGCTCATTGAGCTTGGATATTTAAGGAGTTTCCATGACCTGTACCATCTGGACCGCTACCGTGAGGAAATCATTGCATTGGACGGTTTTGGCGTAAAATCCTATGAGAAAATGCAGACAGCAATCGAAGCAAGCAGGAACACTACCTTTGCCCGCTATCTTGTTGCCATGGACATCCCCATGATTGGCAGAACTGCCAGCAGGGAACTGGAAAAGTATTTTAATAGCAGCCTCAGAGAATTTGAGCTTGCCGCTTTTGACCGCTTTGACTTTACCTGCCTTACAGACTTTGGCGAAACCATGCGTGATAACATCCATGAGTGGTTCCATGATTCAGACCATATTTTATTATGGCGTACTTTACAGAAAGAATTTCATTTTGAAGAAAGAAAAGAGGAATATACTATGACAGAGAATAAGAACAATCCATTTGCAGGCTACACTATCGTAGCAACCGGAAAACTTGAGAACTTTACCCGTGACGGTATCAACAGCAAGATCATCAGCCTAGGAGCTACTGCCGGCAGCTCCGTAACCAAGAAAACAGATTATCTCATCTGTGGCGAAAAAGCCGGCAGTAAACTGAAGAAAGCACAGGAACTGGGCATCACCATCCTGAGTGAACAGCAGTTTATTGACATGATCTCTGCATAAAGATTCTGCAATATCTATGTGAAGAATGATTTTAGAAGCTGCCCCTAAAAAGGCGGCTTCTATTTATTTTTCAAGGAATCCTAAAAACTGCGGTACTTATTTATTGTAGATACTGTGTCGTCAAATCAGGTATCAGCAACCGCGAAAATGTAACTGACAAAACAGGCACAGCATGATATAATACAGGAAAGGGGATGGCACTGATGTAAAATACAGACAGACACTTAAATGCCCTATAAAATACATTTTACAGAGGATATGATGTCAGAAGGAATCGCATACCAGAACAAAGATATATTGTTCAAAATCCTCGGCCAGACCTATAAGGAAAAAAGCTTTGCAGCATACGGGATTGACCTCCCACCTATTAAGGAGTTGCTTCCGACCAGTCTGCCGAAGATTTCAGCAAATGAAAAAGACATTGACAACCTGTTTCTTTTAGAAGATGGGACTTATGCCATTGTCGATTATGAATCGGAATTTAAAAAACTGAATAAGATAAAATACCTGAATTATATTGCACGGGTAATGGAAAAATACTATAAAGAGGATGAAACTTTTAACCTGCGATTTATTGTGATTTATACCGGTGATGTTAAAAGTGCCGAACCGGTATATGAAACCAGTTGTTTCACACTCCGTATGGAGCAGGCTTTCCTCTCCCATATTGACGGTGAAACCGCATTTGAAAGCATTTCTCAAAAACTTCGCTCCAATACCCCACTGGAAGATGATGACCTGATGAAGCTCGTCATTCTTCCTCTGACAATGCCCGGTATAGAAGGAAAACAGAAAATGCTGGAAAAGGTCGTTGATTTAGCCGAACAGGTAACAGACAGCAGGCAGCAAATCTTCATCCTTTCCGGTGTAATCGTAGCAAGTGACAAATTCATTAACAGAGAATATTTAGAGCAAATAAGGAGGCGAATCAATATGACGCAGTTAGGACAGTTATATGAAAAAGAAAAGATTGAATATGCCAACAAAAAGAACAGAGAACTTACTGTAGAAATGGCTAAATCCATGCTGGATGAAGGCATTGATTTCGTAAAAATCATGAAGGTTACCGGACTGACTGAAGATGAACTGCTTCGTCTTCAGGATGAAGCTGTAACTGTATAACAGAAAGAATTAACGCTGCTCATCAAAGGGCAGCGTTTTTTATCTCTTATAACAATTTCAAGACATTTCTCCAAAGGAGATATACTTATCTCTGTCTTACCTCCAGTCCATCCAGCTTCAGTCCCGGCAGTCCTACCAGATACCATTCCTCTCCCATTTCCACACGAGCCGGTACCCATACACCATTTAACTGAAACTCAAATACTTCTCCACAATGAATTCCTTCATAATCCCTCTTATGCCCATTCTCATCTGAGTAGTCAAAATTATACCTGCCGCATTCCTTGTCATAATATAATGTTCCCTGCTTCATATGAATCCTCCTGTAAAATATTTTATATAGAATAAATACCTGCCTGACCTGCATTTCTTGAATTTATTTTTCTGTATCTTCCTCCCATAATGCCTCTGCCTCATATTTCTTTACCAGCCGATAAAAACTGTCCTTTTTTAATCCCAGCAGGGGCATTGCTTCCTTTGCCGTAATGACACCTGCTTTCCACCTGCCGTAACATTCCACCCAGTTCTCCGGATATTCAATCCGCGGTCTGCCAAGATACCGCCCTGCTTCCTTTGCCACTGCGATTCCCTGCCTCTGAAGCTCATGCCTTTCTTCCCAGTCACCTTCCGCTACATAGGATAACAAGGCAAGCACCACGTCTGTAATGACCAGTCCTAACAGATCCTTATTCAAGGATGTGTCCAGAATTTTCATATCCGCCACGCGAATATCCATCTGAAGCTCCTTCGTGATGTGGTGCCACTCCCTGTAAATCTCTGCGTAGTTTCGTCCAAACCGCTTCAATTCCGTTACTGTAAGACGGTCTCCCGGACGCATGATGTGATTGACCAGCATATCATAGGTTTCTCGGTTAAAATTGTGGCCCGACTTCTTCTCCACATAAATATTGCGTTCTTCAATTCCCATCTCCTGCATTATTTTTATCTGTCGGTCCGGGTTCTGATCTCTGGTGGATACCCTCACATAACCAAAGTCCATCTCCTGCTCCTCCTTTCATAGAAATCCGTGTCGCAAAAGGTATACCTTTAGAGATATAAATTCCGACAACCCAAATATTCGTATTTCCTATCTCAAAAGGTTCCTTTTTCTTTTTGCGATATCGCAAAGTCGTCATCTTACCTTTTGCGATACATTATTCTATACGCATGGAAGTTTTAAATTACAACAATCACAAATTCTCAAATCCGAAACTTGAAAATACACTTCATCAGTGTAGCAGAAAGCTCCTGATACAGATCCTCATCAAAAATATTTGTATCCATGGAATTTTTAATTAACAGTGGACTGTACATCTGAAAGATTTCCTCCTGTGCTTCCTGATTACCGCCCTGTGCTTTTCTTAACAATTCTTCAAAACTCATTCCTATCATTCACCTCCAGTTGTTTCCTGATTTTCCTAATGACATAATAGTATGCCATTTCTGCCTGCTTTGGCTTCATATCAAACTTCTCTCCCAACTCTGCAAAGGTAAGTTCTCCAAACACTCTGGCAAACAGAAGCCTTCTGTCCCTGTCCTTTAATATGTCAATTGCCTTTAGCAGCTTTTCACTCTCTAAAAATACCAATAGCTCATCAAACCGTTCCCAGTCCTGTAGCACAAAAGCAGTCTGAGTGCCTATATAATCATGGTACTGTAGTTCAAAGTCCGAATAATTTTTTTCCAGTAAATTCATCTGCACAAATTCCAAATCCTGCTGTTTTTTTCTTTTCTCCATATAACGGATACGCCTGTTAGTTACTGAAGCAACCAGATATGCCGTAAAACGATTCTGTATAGAATCCGTATTTTTCTCTGTCATTTATTTTCTCCTCACTTTTTGATTTTTAATAAATTTCTTTTTTGTGAGGAGGGAGGAGACCGGCAGCCGATATCCCCAAAATACAAATAAAAAAAATCGAATACGTTTCTATATAACGCACTCGACTTTTTATATTCTTTTCTCATTTTGTTTACAATGAATTCTAAACACAACCGATAGGCAGTTCCTCTCTTACTTATTGTGTCTCAGTATCCATTCAAACAAAATTTAACTATTTCCCTATTTTGTTTTTATATTTACCAATTACCATTGTGACGGTAATCATTGCAAGAGTCAGGGTAATTGTCTGCAGGTACTTACCCTGATTCAAAGCGGCAAAAATAACTGCCAAAATTCCATCCAACAACAGAAATTGTTGTAATTTTCTTTTAAACTGTTTATTTTCCTCAGCATCTACCATTCTGTTTACATTTTCAACAGGATACATACCATAAACAATCATCTCTGATAAAAAGAAGGTTATAAGCACAATGTATATGGAAAAGTCCAAATACTTTCCCAACACCATAATCATGAAAAATGTCAGACATGATAAAGAAAAGCATGACCGGAAATTGTCTAAATGCAATCCTCCCGCATAGGAACGTAGGGGAATAAAAATCACAAAAAACAATACACCTTCCATGAGAGTATGTAATGCCAGCGATATTATGAAGCAGGTTGTTATACATAGTACTGCTTCCATGGCTGTCCTGAACCCATACTCATAGATTTCCCGTTCATCTTCCTTTATGGTGCCCTTTTGAATGATGTAGTCTGCCAGAGTCCTCGCTGCTTTATCCACAATCAGAACTTTCTGAATTTCTTCAGTTCTGTCGGCTGTTTAGGCTGATGATATATAAAAACGCACCGGCTGTTTGCGGCAGATGTCAATGCAGCAGTTGCCATCGCTGTCATGACCTGGGCAGTTCTTTTCTTTTCATTCATTTTTTTCATTGTTTTGTCCTCCTTTGAATGAACTGGTACGTTATTCATTATAGAACAAAAAATGATTCTTTTAGTCATACTGTTAAATTTACGGAAAATCCTGTCAAAATCCCCTTAGATTCATGATAACCGTTATGACAAACTTTCCTTCTTCCTCGTCTATCAGAACATCTCCACCGTATCTTTCCACAACTCTCCTGATGGAGCGTATCCCATATCCATGTCTGCCGGAATCTACCTTTGTAGTCAGCAAATCTCCGTTTTTATCTCTTTTTAACGGACTTGCCAAAGGATTTTTGACAGCCAGTACCAACGCTTCTTTTTTTATACCCATGATAATCTCTATTCTTTTTTCACCACAATGACATTTCTGCGTTGCTTCGATTGCATTGTCAATGGAATTTCCAAGGACAACTCCCATGTCACACTGATCTATGGGCAGTTCTTCCGGAACAAAAATCTTTGTAACAAAATCAATCCCTTTTTCTCTGGCAATCGCATATTTTACGTTTATCATCGCATCAATGCATTTATTTCCCGTATCGGATATGATTGCTCCGGACTGACCATTTTGAATGATGTCATCAATTTTCCGAATCACCATATCCTTATTTTCATATTCCAGTTCATTCTTCAGCACAATTAATTTATTGATCCAGTCATGTTTTTCCCTATGGAAGTTTTCCATTATCTTTTTCTGTTCTTCCGTATGAACGGCCATACTGTTTATCTGCTGCGTATAAACCGCCTTCTCCCTTTCCATAACAAAATTTTCGGAAATTTTTGAATAAATCTCAAGGATAATAATATTAAACAGAAGCAGGATGCTGAAGATAAGCATAGATGGAAATATTTCTTCTTCATCCTGAATTGAATAAAATTCCGTTACCGCAATATAAATGCTTCCCATTGGTACAAGCAGTAATCCGATATAATACTTTGCCGGAATCAGACTGCTTTCTGTTTTTTTCCACAGTAGAGAAAATGCATATACTCCGGCAATCATTACGATTTTTGATATAACGGTTCCCGCCATATCGGCATCAGCTTTTTCCAAAGGCAGGGCATTCACACAAAACGAAACCATGATTTCTGTCAACACCCAGATAATATGCAAAAGAAAAACTTCCAAAATATTCGCTTTTCCCCTGTCGCCATAACCGAATAACGATATTAATATAATAAGGCAAATGCTTATAACTGTTGTCCATACGGAAGCCATACCGCTGTTTATCTGTACATATATCTGGAAAACCGTAAATAAAATCCACATACCGACAGAAAAAATATTTTTTCTTCTGCTGCCGAAAATTCCTAAATATCTGTTTATAATCCAAAGCGTTGCAACAACCATTGTACCGTTTAAGATAAGGCTTCCCATACTATACATTCACTTCTCCTCTTAACAGCTTTCCATAATCCCTGCTGAAATTCTTCTGTCTGTCCTCACTGATTGGCAGGTCAGTTCCATCAGTCAATATGACCGTTGCTTTCGTTCTTGACCTGATCAAAAAATAATTTACCAGATAGGACTGATGGATTCTAAGGAAGGGAATTTTTCCTTCCTCCAGCTTCTTTTCCACATCGGACAGTTTTCCGTTAAACACATATTTTTCCCCGCTTCTTTCATGCAGACAGATCTGTCTTCCCCTGCTTTCATAATACAAGATATCTTTGCAGGGAATTTTATACTCCTGATTTCTGTACTTAAATTCAAAAAAGAAGCTTTTGCTGCAAATCTTTTGATTCGCTTCCAAAAATGTTTTGGAAAACGAAGCAGTATCTATCGGTTTCTTTATAAAAGCAAAAACATCCAGCCGAAACAGCTCCATCATATATTTATCATAGCCGGACACAAAAATAATCATCACATTCTCATCCATTTTACGGATGTTTTTAGCTACAGAAATGCCGTCTCCGTTATCCATTTGAATATCCAGATAAATTAAATCAAACTTCTGTCCGGTAAGTATCCCTTTTTCCAAAGCAGCCCCACTGTAATAGACCTCCGTATCAGCTTTCATACCCTCTCTGTTGCAAGTATTTAAAATAATGCTCTCTATCTGATGTGCAATTATATTGTCATCATCACATATGGCTACCTTTATCATCTTTGTTCCCCTTATTCATGAATCTTCCTCTTCAAAAAATTCTTCATAATCAACATCCAGAATAATCTTTAAAGCTTTTAAGTCACTCGCTTTTATATTTCTTCTGCCGGTTTCTATATTGGCCAAAGTACTTCTCGACATATTGCTTCCCATCAACTGTAATTTTGCTACTAGTTCTAATTGTGTCATATTTTTCCGCATTCTTATGCTCTGTATGTTTTTTCCAATCGGAATATCATGAAGTATCCATTGCATATCATTGTCTCCTTTACGTGACTAATTAGAAACACCATGTTTAGTATAGACAGGATTCTCCGATACTCTGTCACTCATTAGAAACAATGCGTATACAATACTTATAAATTACTTATTACCTTAAAATTTTCCACAAAAAAAGCAGTTAACTCTGCAAAGTTAGCCGCTTCTTTTAACACTACTATTTTCCTAACATTATTGATTTTGAAATGCTGCCAAAGATTCCATAATCCCACTCAAATCATTTTCATCAAATTCCTGCAGTAAATCGTACTCTTTTTCTAATACCATATCCTGCTTCGATTCCCGTGAAACATTGTCCGGACCGCTCTCCTGTTCTTTTTTCCCTTTCTGTTCTTCCAACACCTGCAGCACAATTTTCCTGATACCATCATAATCATATACGATTCCGGAGTTCTGAAATAAAGCGCCATTCTGCTGCATTTTCTGATAAGAAAGAACCGCTTTTACGATATACTGTGCCTTTCCCCTTCCCATAGAATTTAGCAACTCTGCCACATATACATGGTCGGAATCATCCTTCTTAAATCCCATGGTAATCACAAATGGATTTTTCTTTTCCATGGCAGCTTACCTGTCTTTCTTCTGTACCTGATAAAGCAGTTTGTATCCTTTCGCATTTGCACAAATATCCTCAATGAATACACTTTTTCCTACTTTATCAGAGTTCTCCAGATATTCTCTAAGAAGCAATGCTCCACCACCGATAAAGACCACGCATGCGGTCTTTAAATCAAGCCCCCTCTCCCGCAGAGTTCCCAGAAGGTCATCTATATACATCTGCGTCATGCCCCTTACCATGCGGACTACAACTGCTTCATAGTCTGTCTGCTCGCCTTTAATGATACCGTCAATATCCACTTCCTCCAGCAAAATGTCATATTCTGAATTAACACGGGAGATTATCTTATTGTAGAGTGTGATAACACCTTTTTCCAGCGAATCGCACACCGATAAATCCGGTTTGCCGTTTCTCAAAAGCAGATAATCTAGGGTAAATCCGCCAATATCCACCGTTGTAACCTTACCGTACCCTACAATCTGTGGATAAATGGTCATGGCCGCCGCATAGTCCTGTGGAAAGACAGCCGCATCTTCAATCTCCACTTCATACTGCCTGCCGTTATAAATAAATTCCTGCATACCACGTCCCATGAAATATTCCCGGAACTTTTTATGCAGCGCACCATAATGCTTTGGCGGAAGTCCCACAGACAGTTCCACAGAAAGTACGGTATTTTGTCCACTTAACATTATTCTCTCCGTTTCCTTTGCAATGCCAAACAGGGTAAGAATGAAAAATCTCTCATCCATGCTCTTATCCCTCATGTAAGGAATACGCTGTTCAGACAGTACATAATACCTGCCATTGTAAAACATATATTCCCCCAGTACAGGCTGGCAGTCACTTTCGATAATACCGGAAGTAAACACATGGTTCTCTGTTTTTAAGTTACGGTTGCCGTGGTCAATCGGCACAATCAATTTCTGATATGTCATAATGTCAGCTCCTTTTCAATTTCTTTAATGTTATATACGCATTATCTAAGTAAAAGCCAACAATAATACATAAAAAATGCCGAAGCAGCACTCTCCAATCGGAAAGTACCACTCCGGCATAAGTCATATTATTTTATTGCTGCAGGTATTCTCATTACTTTTCCTGCTGTTCTTTCTCCAGCTCTTCGATTACAGGCAACGACAACTCCAAAAATTCTGCAATTTCCTTCAAAGTCAATTTTTTACTTTTCAGCATACGGATTGCTGCCATTTTCTTTTCATCCGTTATCATATCTTCCATTGCTTTACACATAGTCTGTATGCCCTCCTTATCTTTCTTATAATAGTTTGCTGCATCTGCAAGCACTTTATAATTCATATCATCCGGTTCCGTGACAGAAAAATCATGCATGAGTTTTCCAAGCTCTGTATCATCCCTGTATGATGCATTCACATATATGATATGAGAACCATCTCCAAAGATTTCTTCCGTCTCTTTAATATATCGGTCAATATGATAAATGGGGTTATTCCTGCCTATTACATCATTTTCCGTAATGAAGATGACATAGGTTTCTGCAAGGTTTTCCACTTCAAAGCCTGCCGGCAGTATATTACTGTCAATCAGACTGCTGTTGTATCTTGCACGCTTTGCACCGGCTCCCTTGTCCGCTCTCTGAATTTCTATATTGTAACGGACACCTTGACTGTCAGTAGCATAAATGTCCAGTCTCAGAGAACGTCCCTGTATATTTTTCATGCTGTACTGCGTCTGGATCTTTTCCACCTTAATATCCGGCTTATTTAATACAATACGGAGTACCAGTTCCACTGCATCTGTATTTTCTTCAAAGCACTTCGTCATAAAATCATCATCCAGCAGACGAAAGCCTCTGATACGCTGCAGCATTTCTTCTCTTTTTTGTTCTTCTCTTGTTCTGTTTTCCACTCTGTTATCCTCCTGCTTTCGCACAGATTCCACACACTCATAGTATCATAAAAAAGATATTCTTTCAATCAGTGTTCTGAACATTAGCTGTGCAAAATTATCTGTTGTCTTCTACATCTTCAAGGCTTAAAAGATAATCGTCCACACCCTTTACATGCTCTGCCCAGTCACCGTCCTCATCCAAATCCCAGGTAAGAGTTTTCCCCTGAAGTTTCAGTGTCCGGCAGATTCCTGCCAGTTTACTGCATCCACGCTGGATATTTTTACGCTTCAGCTGCTTTTTCTCACATAGGATGATGCTGTTCTTCCAGTCCTTTTTGTAATACTCGCAGTATCTGCATTTTTCATTGTAATCACCGCGGCATACCGGCTTCAGAAGCTTGTCCATGTCATAGGCTTCGTAGACAAATTCCGTACCCTGTGCCTTCATTTCTTCTAAAAATGGGGCAAGGTTCGCATACTGGTTGACTCCCGGCACGCAGGCCAAGGTTTTTCCTGACAGAAAATGGGATACATCACCTTTCAACGGGCCTTCTGTCACAAATAAAACCTTTGCTCCGGCTTCTCCTGCCAGATGCACCGGACTGCCGGAAGATACTCCCATGTGGAAGTTCACACTGGACAGCCAGATATATTTTCTGCCATCGTAAGGATGATCCAGACGGATTTGCACACCCACAATCAGTCCGTCTATGTTCCTGACTGGAACCATATAGCCTGCTGATTTCGGGTTAAAATAAATCGTCCAATCCCCATCCGTATCCTGATAAAATCCCGGCACACCCTTTACGGTGCAGCCTGCCTCTGTCAGCTTTCTGGTAAGCTTTTTAAACCCAAAGACCGGCGTACTTTTATAACCGTTTTTCTCTATCTGTTCCTTGGAAAGACCTCTGCTTTCCAGATTCTTTCTGTGACTGTCTGCCAAAATCAATAGGGAAAACAGCATGGAGTATGTCTTGTGCTTTACTTCATCGGAAGCCGGAGGGGAATTTTCTATCTCCGGTTCCTTTGGAGTAATCACTTTTTTCTTTACCTGATATTCCGGAGCTTTCTCATTTTTCCCCAGTGCATCTTTGATTTCCTGGCAGGCGGTCTGGTTATCCACTCCGTACACCTTTCCATACAGGGCGAGCATTCCACCGCTTTCTCCACACCGGTTGCACTTAAACACGTTCTTTTTCAGGTTCAGATTCAGTTTGCCTTTCTTATCCCCGCAAAAAGGACAGTCTACATCATAGCTTACCGTGTTCTTGTGGCGGATATGCAGATTCATCAGATATGCAATGTCCCTGATGGTAAAAGGAAAATCCTGCAAGGCTTTCCTCCTTTCCGCAGCCCGTCATTATGAAGCCGGACTGCATGATATTTGCTGGCATTGATCAGCCTGCCTGATTCATTGCGGTATCAATCAGTAATTTTGCTGCCGCCCGCAGGATATTGTCCGGACCGGCATAGGAAGATACATACCATTCCAGAGAATTTGGTTTCTCAATGGCTACCTGTCCCAGCGTCTTTCCCTTATTAAATCCTGTGGAAACCACAACTGCAGCTGCCATGTCACGGTTCAGCATACGGTAGATTTCCTCCACCGGCATATCCTTACGGATGCCATCCGGTCTGTTTGCAGCAGGTGTCTGAGCATCTTTACCGGATGCAGGTGTCGGCTGGTTTCTGGTTGCGGCTGCAGGCTTTGAACTCTGTCTTGCCGGTGCAGGCTTTGCTGCCGCTCTGCCCGCATTCTGCTGTGGTACTGCTTCTGCCGGAGTCTGATCTGCCTGCTGCATGGCAGGTGTCATACCCTGCTTAAATGCTTCCCCTACTTCTTCCGGCATTGGGATGTATTCTTCGATACCATGCTGGCCGGGAATGTTTTCATCCTCCTGCTCCATAATGGTACCGTCTGTTTCATCCGTCATTTCTTCTGCCAGATAGGATTCATCCTGTATCATGGAACCACCCTGCATGATCTGACTGTCAATGGGTGCCTCTGTGACCTCCGGATCAAAATCCATTTCCTTGTCTGCAAACTGCAGTCCAAAACCGGCATCGGACAAAGCACGTCCCACCGCCGCGGTTTCTGCAAGCTCTACATATTTGGCTCCGAACTTGTCATCATTCGTTAGGTATTTCTGTGCCAGCGCATTGGAAATGTAATTGGATTCCTCATCATTGCGGTCCAGGTATACCCTTGCTTCCACAATGGCAACATTTTCTGTCAGCTTGATCAGCTTCTTTACAATCTTGCCCTGCGGATACTTCAGACGAAACCAGAGTTTTCGGTAAGCTACATCCAGATAATATTTTCCTGCCTGTCCCTCATTCTGAATCAGACGCATATATTTTCTGGGATCAAAACCTTCCACTTTGTTCAACTGATTGATTTCGGACACCTCATCATACATATAGGTACTGCTGTTTACTGCCATTTCATTCATTATGTATTCTCTCCTTCCATACGGAGGGGGCAGATACATACTCATATAGTAAGTACCGCCTTCCTCCTTTTTTCTTGATTTTTTTTTTAATTTTTAGGAAGCTATTTCTATCGGCAGTACAAACTGGCCGCCTGCTTCTTCCACATACTTCTGTACTTCCTTCTGCTCCACTACGATTTCTGCTTCTGCCACGATGTTTTCTGTATCTTCTGCTCCTGTAAAGAAGTCTGCAAATCTGTGATGATTCAGATAAAACATTGGCGTACACCATACTTCATTGTCAGGATGAAATCCCGGCTTTGCCAGGCTGTCTCCTACGATTACTACCGTCGGACACCCCAGCAGGGAAAGCTGGATATAACACATCAATGCTGCCGTCTGGTCAATATCCTGTGCTACAAACAATACATCCCGCTGATAGTTCAGCTTATGTTCTCTTGCCACATTTGCAAAGGCAATCAGCATTGCCCCTGCTCCGCAGGCAGGATCACTGACAGTGATATAGTCCTTTTCCTTCTGTTCTTTTTTACTTTCCAAATCCTGATCTGCCATCTGGACCTCTGCCATAAAATGACTGATATGGTAGGGTGTGAAAAACTGTCCCTTCTGTTCCTGCTCCAAATGAAGTCTGTGGTAAAGTGTCCCTAACAAATCCTGCTCCGGGTTAGATTCCAGCCCCAGCATGATAAGACCAAACATTTCAGGAAACAGGCTGCGGTATTCTTCCGGATATTTATGGATAATCTCCAGATACCTCTTTTCCCGTTCTTCCCATGCGTCTGTCTTGATTACATTTGCCATAGAAACCGCACTCAGATATAAAAAATCATTCCATATCTGCCACTTAGGATAGCAATAGGAAAACTTGTCAAACACTGCTAAAAATTCTTTACTATAATTCTTTTCTTCCTTCATTCTTCTGATCCTTTCGATTCTGCCTGAGTAACCTGAATCCGGAACTGACATCCAGTAGCCTTTTCCCTGATGTCCACACCACCCTGATCACTTTCCACAAGCTCTATGCCGTTTATCTTCATGGCTTCCGTAATACGTGCAAGCACACGTTCTTTTTCCATAAATCTGTCCTGGCAGTGGCATTCCTTGCATCCACATTCGGAAAGGGTACAGCGGTATATCCTGCCGTATTCCTCCATGACAGAAGGATTACAGATATACAGATTTCTGTTTCCCAGAAGGGATACTGCATAATCCAACAGGTCCCGGAGTATGGACACATCCCACGGAAAGATTTCCTCTACTTTCTCATGCTCTGCACCATCCAATTCCAGCAGTTCCAGAAAATAACGGTATGCCGCATTATCCAACACATCCGCACGATTTATCATTGCTTCATTCATTTCCACTTCATCCAGCATTTCTTCTGACTTCATACAAAATTCTCCTTTCTGAGCGACTTGTTGCGAGGAGGCGAACAGAAATTCGTGAAGACGATTTCTGTTCTGCCATCAGAGCTATTTGTTTTCGTTCTTAAACAAATAGCCGTGTGAAAATTCAGCATATCAATGTGATTTTTCACACTTTCTCCTTTACAGGTTGATCACCTGCTGCTCATATACCTCCTGCTTATTACCGGCGGCTTTTTCTTCCAGCAGCAGATTGTATTCTTTTACCACACGCTCTCCCAGTCTGGTATTACGGTTATCACTTTCCGTATTATGGACTGCCATGTAGACCGCTTTTTTGCTTCCTACAATCACTACCTTTGCCTTTGCTCTAGTAACGGCGGTGTAAAGAATGTTCCTTCTTAACATTTTGTAAAACATGGGAAGCCACGGCAGGATGACTACCGGATACTCGGAACCCTGACTCTTATGTACAGTCGTTGCGTATGCATGTTCCACCATGTCCATTTCGTCACTGGTGTATTCCACACTCCGTCCGTCTGAAAATGCAAGCCTTGCTAACTCCGTTCCGTCCTCATCCACATAAATATCCGTCACATAACCAATGTCACCGTTGCTGATGTCATTCTTATTTTTGTTATGGATGATACGGTCGCCTGCACGGTAGCTTCTTCTTCCTGCCTTAATTTCCGGCTTTCCTTCCGCCTTCGGGTTGATGATATTCCATAACCTTTCATTCAGTGCGTCCACGCTTGCCTCTCCTTTTTTCCGAAAAGGTGTCAGCACCTGCACCATGTCCAGTCCATTTTCTGCCACTGCCTCCTGATAAAGCTTCTGTACAATCTCTGCCACTTCAACTGCGGAAGCTGCCGGATAAAATTCAAATCCGGTCCCATAATCCAGCATGGCGTTGTTTTCCTGCATCCGGTGGGCATTGACGGCAATACGGCTGTTCTCTGCCTGTCGGAATACCATGTCAAGCACCGTTACCGGAATGGCACCACAAAGCACCAGTTCCCGGAATACATTACCCGGTCCCACACTGGGGAGCTGGTTGACATCTCCCACAAGCACAAAACGTGCGCCTTTTCTGATATGACTGAAAAATTCATAAGACAGTCTCATGTCGGACATGGTAAACTCGTCCGCTATAATGAAGTCTGCATCCAGCATTTCTTCCATTGCCTCGCATTCCTCATCATTGGTAAGTCCCATGGCACTGTGCATGGTAACGGCATCGCTCCTTCCGGTGCTTTCTGCCATTCTCCTGCTGGCACGTCCCGTAGGTGCCGTCAAAAGTACATTACTGCCGCCCAGCTTCTCATTGATGTAAAGCAGGACACGCTGTACCGTGGTCTTGCCTGTTCCGGGACCGCCTGTGATGATACTCACAAGACAGGTAAATGCTTTTTTGACTCCCTCTGCCTGTTTTGCAGACAGAAGGATACCAAGTTCCCTCTGCGCCTCTGCTATGAGTGAATCCAGATGGATGGGAACCACACATTCCTGAATCAAAAGCTTTGCCAGCGTCTTTGCCGCACCGCACTCAAATCCATACAGTTTTGCCGGATAAAGGGCATTGTCCTCGTAATAGAGTTCCTTTGCCTTTACCATCCGGTAAAGTTCCTGATAAACCTCCACCTCCGATACCACTTCTTTGCTGTATCCGGTGTTTAACTGCTCATATACTTTTTTCTGGAACAGCTGTTTATCCGAAAACAGATGACCGTCCTGTATCACAAGTTCCATACAGTAATGGATGCAGCCTTCGATACGCATGGGGTCATTTAATCTGCAACGGTTGGCTTTGGCAATCTCATCCACCGTAAGAAATCCGAACCCGTTAATTTTGCATAAGGTAAACGTTTCCTTCTTTACGGTATCCAGTGCTTCTTCTCCAAATGCTTCGTAGATTTTCTGTATCTTTTTCGGGGTAACATTGAAGGGTGTCAGATAGGCAGCAAGGTCACGGATGGCCTGACTGCCGTGATAGGAAGCCAGAATGGTTTCCAGTTTTCTTTCTGTAATGCCTTTAACGAATAAAAGGCTCTGCGGGTAATTGTCCAAAATGTCAAAGGTTCTGGTTCCAAACTTATCTACAATCTGTTTTGCAGTCTTTGGACCGATTCCTTTTATCATACCGGAAGATAAATACCCGATAATTCCTTCTTCCGTCTGGGGAAGTATCTCCTCATAGGTATCTACCTGTAACTGTGTACCATGGCTGTTTTTGATCCATTTTCCCTGAAGGTCAACCTCAACCGTATCCGTATCCGGAAGATTATTTCCTACGGCAGTAAACTGGCTGCCTTCCCCGCTGTAATACTTACTCTTTGCCTGTGCGGGCAGTCCTTCATCCGTTGTGTGATACACAAAGATGCAGTACCCGTTGTCCTTATTCTGATATAATGGCTTTACAAATCTGCTCCTCATCCTGACACATCCTTTCCTCAATTCTGATCAGCATCACAACTGCCTCACTCTCTAAAAGGCTGTAAACGGGAATCCCCCATTCCTTTGCCTTTTCTATTTCTCCCTTCATACCGCTACTGATTTTGTCACCGCATACCACCATTCCTTTGGCAATCCGCAGTACGGAAAGTCCGAATGCAAGTGCCACTTCACGTTCCTCCGAAATTCTGTCATCCAGATATTCCGGCAGAAAGCTGTGCGGTGCAATCGTTCTGCAGCCTGCTGCTTTTGATACCAGTGATGCGTAATGTGCAGCCTTTTTCATATTCTCCTGCACTTCCTCCCATGTCGGTGCCGACAGGGGTGAACAGATATATACCAGATCCTTTTTCTCCATTTATGCAGCTCCTTTCGCTTTTACGGCAAATCTCCTGCTTTCTGACACACTCACATAGTCCTCATAAATATCCGGATGATTGATTTTCAACTTCTCCAGCGATTTTTTGTCTATGGTCGTGCGGTAGGCAGGATTGTAGGTAACAAAATACTCTGTATTTCCGTCCTTTAAAACACCGGAACAGCTGACACCTAATTCCTCTACGATTTCCACATAGGATTCCTTCATTCGTTCCTCCAGCTTCTTTGCCTCACTGTCCAACTTTGCTTTCTGTTCCTTTAAGGATAAATAATTCTGGATACTAACAAGGTGCTTTCTCGGAAGTTTTATCTGCTCCGCATCCTTATCTGCCGGTCCATAATGTTTCCGAATGCTTTCCAGCACTAAATCCGGCTTTTCCATATACGGAGGTTCTTCTCTTTTTTCCACATTTTCTTTCCAGAAATATTCTTCCTCGGCAATCAGATCTTCTTCTAGTTCCAGATCACGTTCCATGTACCGAATGATAAACTCATTTTCATTGTTTCCATACAGACACGCAAAGTACATCTTGTCGAGGTTCATGACGGACATATAGTGTCTGCCCTGATATTCATAATTAACAGGCACACTGTCATTCGCCCATTTGTCCTGGCAGTTATAATTGGTCGTCTTGCACTCTAAGATGCCTCTGCTTCCATCTGGAAAATCAATAAAGAAGTCTACATCTGCCAGCATGAACGGATGCTCCGGATGACAGAACATCTTACGGATCGGATACACCGTCAGACCTGTCTTTTTGGAAAAGATTTCCGCTACCAGATCCTCAAGGCGGTGTCCTACTTCCTTTGCCACCCAGTTTGATTCTTCTTCATCTGCAGCCGGTTTTAATCCTATTTTGTCATAGTAAAGATCACGCTTGGTACAGAATGGTGAAAATCCCATAATGGCAGCAACATCACTGCCTCCGATTCCTCTCCTTCTGAAATCAAGCCACTGCTCCCTTGTCAGGGTTTCCGTATCCACTACAACTTCTGCTTCATAATTCAAATTTAAACTCATTTTTCTCCTGCCTTTCTGACAGAAAAAGAGAAGGTTTTCACTGCCCTTCTCTTTCTGTCCTAAAAATTATTTTATTGTTTCTCATTCAGAATCCTTTACCACCTGTATACCCCCGGAACATCATATTCTGTCCAGTTGACAGACAATGCCCTTGCAATGGTTTCTTCCATCCGGGTAATCCTGCTTCCGTCCTCACCTTCGCAGGTAAGCATATACAGGATTTCGGAAATGCCATAATAAATGTCATGTGCAGTGCAGGGATCTTCCCCATACTGGGCAATAAACAGATCTACTGCCTCTGCCGCATATTTCCGGGCAATTCCAAGCTTATCCATGACACCCTTCATACAGTTGACAGGATTTGCAATATCAATCTTTAACAGTCTGATCAGGTTGCCTGTTGCCAGCTGGTATTTTCCATAAAGGAGCTTTAACTGGTCATCAAACTCTGAAATTTTTGTGCCGTTTCTGTGTCCAAGACGCAGCGGCTCTCCCAGATTGATGGTGGTGTTTTCCTTTCCCGATACAATCATCGGAAAGATATTTGCTCCTCCGGCTCCCGTATCTGAAGTTGTGATACGCACCATAGGCTTCATTTCCTCCACACTCTTTCCGTGCAGAAGCAGTTCTTCCTTATAAGCCTCCAGCAGTTCGTCTTCTCCGGACAGTTCCCAGAGTGCCGATGCCATGTCATGCTCATAAAAACCGCCTAAATACTGACATCCTTTGAAGTTGTCATGCAGATATTCTACGGAATGCAAAAAAATCTGCTCCATGTCAATGACTGCATAATCACAGCAGTCACCTCCCAATACAGCAGATACTTTTCCCTCAGAGATGCGCAGCAGGGCTTCCCCTTTCGCAACCTTCAGACAGTCATTTAAGATTCTGGCATATACATTCTTCTCCACCTTCTTCAGTCCCGGTCCTTTAATACCGGCACGGTCTAAAATGGTCTTGATTGCACATGCCCTGACCGGATAATACTGGTTTCTTACTTTGAGCAGCAGCCCGGTATTGAGAATGGTATCTGTGATGATGTCCTCATCCATACCCTCATCCGCATACTGTTCCCGCAGATCCTTTTCTATCTGGCTTCCTTCTGTGATTGCCACCAGTCTGAGATGTTTGGATTTTCTCCTCTCCCATGACGAGTTTTCACCGATTCGCTTCAGGCACTTCAGAAAATCATCCTGTTCGCTGAATACGCCGCGATAGTCATCCTTAAATACTCTTGTTTCATTCATTGTCTGTTCCACCTTTCTTTCTCTCCCATCCGGGAGGTTATTTTATTTATCCAGCCGCTTATGCGGATTACTGGCAATACAAAAAAAGAGAATGGTTCCGTTAAGTTCCATTCCCAACTGCGTGTGGTATTCCACAAATGCTTACGATTCCCGGAAAGTTATCCACTTTCTCCGCTAATAAAAAAATGCCAAAAGACTGCCACTGCATGATAAAGCAATGGTATCTTCTGACACATATACAATCCTAAACAACGTATGCCCCGGTCTTCCTTTCAAACCGGCAGCCTGCTGGTTCTCCAAAAAGTTCACAGGATATATCGGGTATATCCTGCCAAACTCCCGTTCCCTTAGCACAGGTAAGCATAAAAATCAATTACGTGTTCATATTAGCACAATATCTTGTATCATGTCAACTTTTATGTACTATATATGCTCTTTTTTCAATTTTCCAAAAAATTTTTTCAAGTATTTTATCCACACTAGATATTTATTTTTTAAATGACCTTTCACATGAAAAAAGGTCATTCGTTCTTTGACAATTAAAGAACATACACCATCATGTATATGGGTTCTGATGAGTGGCTGACTGCGGATAGTCTGCCTCCCATACAGATTGAATAGTACATTGTACAGCCAAAAAACATGGCCGGAAAGGGCATAGGAAACGGTGATGGAAGGTATGTAAATTACTCATCAAAAATTGAATCATTCCAAAATGATATAAAAACTGTTATACTATAGCCAGATATTGAGGTTTTCTATTCTGGCTATGGGAAGGAGGAATATGGTTACAGTTACAAAAAGTGACTTAATAGCAATGGGATATGGTCCCTCATTTGCATCAGATATTATAAAAGAGGCAAAAAAGCTGATGATTTCCAAAGGACATACCTATTATCAGTCGCGGAAATTAGACCGTGTGCCAAAAGAAGCTGTCGAAGAATTACTGGGCATCACAATTCCCGACAAACAAGGCTGATTGTGCTTCTTGCATATTTGTGTAAGGAGTGACAGACTATGGCAAAAGAAATTATTAAACGGGCAGAAAACGGAACCTACTATTTTAGGGCAAATCTCGGTTATCACCCCGTTACAGGAAAACAGATTCAGAAATACAAGAGCGGATTTAAGACAAAAAAGGAGGCGAAGGAGGAGTATTCCAAATTGATTCTTGCTTCTGCAGAGGAACTGGCTGTTGACAAAGAACAGCCTACCTTCAAAACCTTTGTGGAGGACATCTATCTCCCATGGTATAAAACACAGGTTAAGGAAAGTACCTATAAAAACCGTTACAGTACCATCCAAAAGCATTTTGCGTATTTTTACCGTAAAAAGGTAAATGAGATTGAGCCGATTCATGTGCAGACATGGCAGTTAAAACTTGCTAAAGAGTTCAGTCCCAATTACGTCCGTATCGTGCAGGGAATGCTTGCCGTTGCCTTTGACCGTGCAATCATACTCGGACTCTGCGAGAGAAATCCTGCACGCATGGTAGGCAATGTCAAATCAAAAAAAGTAAAGGTTGACTTTTGGACACTGGAAGAATTTCAAAAGGTTATTTCCCTGCTCTATAAGGGAGATTATTACGAGCATTACCTGTTTATTTCTTTCTGGCTCTTATTCATGACAGGCATGAGAATCGGTGAGGCTGCTGCCCTTCAATGGGATGACATTGATTTTGAAACTGGTCTTTTAAGCATCACAAAAACACTGTATTACAAATCCATGACCGAATACAAATTTGTGGAACCCAAAACGCAGGCAAGCAAACGTACTATTGTAATTGATGAAGATACAATCAAGGAACTGAAAGAATGGAAAGAAGTTCAGCAGAAGGTTCTGAAAGACTGTAATTTCGTAATCAGTTACAGCGGTATTCCAACCAGCAAGCATACCCTGCCAAGAGCCCTCGAAAAGCTGGCAGGGCTTGCCGGTATCCACCGCATAAAAATCCATGCCTTACGGCATTCCCATGCGTCCCTTTTAATCAGCATGGGTGAAAACCCACTAATCATCAAAGACCGTCTGGGACATGAAAAGATTCAGACGACTCTAGGAACCTATGGGCATTTATATCCAAACAGCAACTTTGAGGTTGCAAAGAAGCTTGCTGGAAAGCTGACATACACACCTGCCACGCACAGTATTGCCGATTATACAAGCAATGGTTTCACAGCAGAATTTCATGTGCAGGTAAAATAAATAATGCAATGAAAATGCAATTTTTAGAGCCATAAGTCGGGAAACCCAGTAAAATAGGGCTTTCCTGGGCAGAAGGGACTATTCAAACTCAATCGTCGCTGGTGGCTTTCCAGTACAGTCATACATGACTCTGTTCACGCCCTTCACTTCATTCACGATCCTGCTGGTCACCTTGGCAAGTACCTCCCATGGGATCTGGGCAACTTCTGCTGTCATGAAATCGGAAGTATTTACGGCTCTCAGTGCGACTGCATAATC
>ERZ1026860.187-NODE-187-length-47464-cov-15.450695_pt1 | contig 47464 bp, 39 predicted proteins | sample MGYA00380160_ERZ1026860 | MGnify/ENA primary metagenome ERZ1026860 (study PRJEB33269, sample SAMEA4719796) | human gut metagenome | biome: human-associated habitat; feature: organic feature; material: feces | place: Cameroon | collected 2013-10 ... | reverse complement strand
TTACGCTTTATTAGCGTTCTAATATGATATCATACTCTGAATCATACTTTAAACTTCTCGTTAGTGCCAGTTGCTGCTCATTACTGGCTACAAAGGTAAGGATGAAGAAAAGGGATATTTGCAGTTCCTCTTTAATATCAACAGAAATTGGAATGTATTTGTCGGATTAGTTCTATCCACGACAGCAAATAGAACCAACAAAACGAGAAAAGGACTATTGGAACACTATCATTCCAACAGTCCTTTTCTGCGTGTTATTGTCAAAGGGTTACTTCTTCAAGGTGATGCAGCCAACCGAAGCACGTTTCTGTGCATCGGAAATCTTGGCATACACCTCTGTTGTTGCCACATTCTTGTGACCGAGATAACGCTGCACAACCGCAATACTTGTTCCTGCGTCCAACTGGAGACAGGCAAAGCTGTGGCGTGAGCAATGATAGGAGATATGCTTGGTAATCCCTGCATCTTTCAGCCAGTTCTTCAATGGTGCCTGCGTCATGGAGTCTTTGAAATCGGGGAACACCTTGCCTCGTTTATCTGGTGAATAGCCTATCAGTTCCAAGGCTTCCTCACTGATTGGGTTATGCACGATGTCCTTTGTCTTCTGCATTCGTGTGGTGACATACATCACACCATCGCTGCCGTATGGCTGTATCTCTTCCCAAGTGAGCTTCTTGATGTCGCTCTTTCGCAATGCCGTTAGGCAAGAGAACAGGAAGGCTCGCTTCAAGGCAGGAGCAGAGCATGGTGTGGATGCCAAGCGGATAACCTCGTCCTGTGAAAGATGCTCCTTGTCAGTCGGGATTGTCTCGATACGCTCCAAGAAACCGTTCGGGTTCTCCTTTATCTTGCGGTCACGATAGGCAGTGTGGATTGAAGCACGGAAAGTTGACCAGTAGTTGGCTGCTGAGTTGATATGCAGCTTTCTGTTCTTATGCAGTCCCTGTGGTGCTGTCAGCAGATACTCACGAAATCTGTTGCACAAGTCCACGTTTATCTCACCGAAGGTACACTTGCCTTGCGTGAATGTACGAAAGTGCATATAGACGTGTTGCCACTTGGAGTTCTTCTTGTCTGCCAGTTTCTTGAAGTAGGCGAGGAAATCTCCTTTCATTTTCTCCTTGTCGAAGAAATCGTAACGCTCATTGACGATAGCCTCGAAGCGACGGCAGCGTATCGCCTCGGCTCTTGCCGTAAGGTTGAGGTTGTACTTCTGTTCCATCTGGTTCTTCGGCTTGGCATAGATGTAGATGCCAAGCGACTCATGGCGAATGACTTTCATCGTGCTCTCGTCACGATAGCCTGGATAATAGTCAAGATAATAGGACAGCATGTGTCCGTCCTTGATTTTGCGTGTACGCAATGATACGGTCTTGCAAATGTTGCTCATAACTGATATGTATTATTGATGATTATTCGTGGTGAAGTGTCTCTTCACGGCTGCAAAGGAATAAAATGATGCATCCGTGACTCCAATTATTCATAGTAACTGATGGATAATGCTGAAATCACTTGCTTTCACAGTCCTTTAGCAGCTCTTTCTGCCATTGCACGTTCCACATCTGTCTTCAAAAGCAGGTTCTTTACGCCCACTTTTACCTTGCTGATATGGTGAACTTTCACTATATGGCAGATGTTGGCACTTGTCAGACCATACAACTGTTGCACCTGTTCGGTGGTATAATAGTCGTCATCGTTCATGAGGTCAGTCCTGCGAAGTTCTTCAAGATGTTCCTTGGAATAATAGGTGCGACCATACTCACGTTTGGTCGGTATCTTATGGCGGTAGGTGTATGCCCTAAGTGCTGACTTGCTCATGCTAAAGGCTTCCTCTACATCATCAGCAGTCACCCATTCCGTGATGCTGGTGAGGTCAACGGCAGTACCGAAGAACTCATCAATATGCCGTTTGCTGTAATAGTTCTTGCCAGCGATACGGCACATCGGTATCTGGTTGCGCTTGGCGGAGGTGTAGAGCCAAGACTTCTTGACCTTATAAATGGACATCACTTCCTCGCCCGAATAATAGTCAAGCACCTCATTCTCCTCTTTCCCTTTTGTTGGTTCCTGGTTTTGTGTTGGCTTTTCTGTTTTTGCCTTTTTACAGAGCTTGCTCTTGCTGGCAGGAACCACACGCTTGTAGGGATTACCCTCAAACATCTTCTCTATATCAGCCTTTCTTACGAATGCCATTCTGCTGCTCAATCTTGATGCCTTCAACTTGCCGTTAGCCACAAGTTTGTAGATATACTGTCGGGTGCATCCCATCAGAATGGCAGCCTTGGAGAAGGTAAGATACTCCTGATGTTGCAGATCCATGATAGGCTCAATACCGTTAATCAAGTCCTGCTGTCTTTTCTTCCTAAGACGTTTTGCCTCTGCCTGACATTCCTCGGAACAGTATTTCTGCATACCGCTTCTTGGCACGAATGTCTTGCCACAAAATTCACATTTTCTTGTCGGTCTCATACTCTTTGATATTGCTATGTTCTACATACTTTGAGTATTCCACCGATGGAGTAAACGGAAGTGAACCATTGACAACCTTTGTCAACCCAGTCCACGATATAACGCTTTTTGCCTATCAGCTTCAAATCTGTCCTTCATCGTAACCACTCGTAAACCCTTGTCAACTACGTTCACGATATGACAAAATAAAAGCTCCGCAAATTCTCCACGGTAGAAATACGCTGCAAAAATATGTGGAAAATCGGGAACTGCCAAAAAGCACTCAGAAAGTGTTAAAAATCAAAGAGTATTGAAAATCAAGACTTTATGGTTAGTTAGTCATAGTAGGTTATGGTTAGTTATAAGGCTCTAAATACAATATGCAAGAAGTTTTATGGAAGTTATTTCTATGTGAAGAATGACATTGTATATATTTATGACTATTACAAAAAAGAGAAAGGCCCATTGAAGGATTACAGTAGATTGTCAGAATTGTCTGAAGCTAATAACGAATGCTATTGAGAGATATGAGATTTACGCTTTCAATGAAGAAGCTGATTTCCGGCAGTGACTTCATGCATGGCGCCTGGGGCGGCGACCGGCTTCCTGTCGAATGGCATGTATACAAAGTTACTCGGTTTTAGGGACAGATACGACTTCGATGCAAAGTCCTGGGGAGTCAGAAGTATACCTGCCGAGTTGATCACGAGGAGTTATGGCGGTATCGTTAATGGTTCATCGTTCGACATATACTATAGGAAAAATATCTTTGTTAAATAAATGAAATATGGAGATTACTTTATCACGAGTTGTTTCTATGCTAAGTCTTGTATTATGCTTATCTTCCTGTCAAGATCGGATCGATCATATTTGTTCAGGTTTCGGCATCAATTTGCAACAGATAGAATATAAGGTTGTGGAAAAAACAGAGAAGTGGTATCCTAACGGGGATGGAGAATTGTTCATCCTGTTATCTTTTCCCACGGCGCAAGATGGTGACTTGAACGACATTTCAAGTCAGATGTCAGATTCCGGAGCAATTGAAATGCCCATGTTAAAACAGCATAAAAAGATAATGTCTGGAAAGGGAATCGGTTATGTACGGGGTTTGGATTCGGGCCTCTACCTTATGGATATAGACAAGAGTGATCCGAGAAATTACAGCTTAATAGTCTATAGTGAGACGAAGAAGGAGTTGGCGATACAGGTTGTAGTGTATTGAACTTACATCATTACTCGCTTAAAATTTGGGATCCCAATGGAGGCATCGTGTCGTGGATTAATCTATCAAGCATTACTAATCTGACTGTCTTTAGGTATTAAAATGAAACAGATATTATCACTTTTCGTCTTTGTTCTCTTGCTCTTGGGCCAATCCCCTCAGACCAGGGCACAAGATGTACATGATTTTATAGAGGGCTACAAGTCAGCATATAAGGAACACTTGAAAAAAGCCCGATTGGACACTTCTCTGACTTATGTCCCGTCGGTTGTGAATTTCTGTAATACGGACGACTATTTATCGTTCTATCGGCTGCCGTTGCAAGAACGCCCGCAAAAACTTTGGTCTTATATATGCAACCCTATTTTAGCTAATGATTACGCTTTCGATGTAGAAAAAGGGAAGTATTTCTTTTTCCCTCATATTAACGCACAAAATGAACCTAAAAATAAAGACTCAATAGTCGTGAAAAATGTCGATGTATATGTAGAGTATTGTTTGAGCAATGATGCAACAATTGAGTTCGCTATAAAGAATAATATTCCTATTCATTATCCAATACTTATTATCAATGATGAAATAATATTTGATGAGAATGATATTGACATAATTAGGAATACAGTCACTCATACTCGAAAATTGTGTGGAATAACTGTCTGTAATCGATTGGGACCATATCGTATTAAACGAATAATGAGGTATTCATCTAGTCAAGCTGAAAAAAAAGGTATTATTGCACAAGACGGAGTAGTGGCAATAAGTCTTCAGTCAAATACAATATTGGATGTCATAGTTCTAAAAACTTGGTTAATAAACAATAGAAAAGAAACCTCTTATTTAAATGATGAAACGGACTATAGATAAGAATGCGTTCTCGCTTCCCGAACTCCTTGTGGTTCTTGTTATCATCGGCATCCTGGTGCTGGTGGCTCTGCCGAACCTTATGCCTTTGATTTCAAGGGCTAAGGCTACGGAGGCGCAGCAGAGGTAAAACATAGGCAGTTGGCAGATTTGTACCTTCCAATGTTCAAATTGGGAACGACAATACAATGATGTGGAGTCATTTTATCGGAATTCGGGCAGTTGTTTTCTGCATTTTATCGGAATTCGGATATCTTTACTGCCGTTGTATCAACGATATAGGTAAAACGTATGATTGAAGAGAGAATCATCCTGCAAGTCCTTGCAGAACAAAGAAAAGACAAGGCACTTGAACTTATTCAGGTCGCCCACACTGCGACAATCTCACCCTGATTGCGTTCTCTCCCACGCGGGATGTCCAAATAGACGGGAAGACCGTCCACATCATCTCCAGCATCCGCCGAAGCAATTCCGTGCCGATGCCCCGGTTCCGGTGCTCCTTGTAACGCGAGAAAGCGCGTCTCCGTGGAACATCCGCCGGCGCGTGGTGCGGTGTGTGGAACACCAGCCGGTGCGTGGGACATTCGCCGACATGTAGAACATTGCCGAAGCGTGGAACATTGCGGTGCGCACCAGGGGCGTTTTCACTCACCACGCTGTTTTTTAGAAGTCCGCGTGCGCAGAAAGGGGCCTGGTGCGCACGGCGAGTCAACTTGTCAGTCAACTACGGCTACTGTCCGCCCCGCCTTGTTACATTGGAATTTCGAGGCCGCCCTCAGAACGGCCTCGGTGGGCGTTTTCGCGCGCCTCCGCGTTATACCGAAAACTTGCATTTTACATCTGAATTTCTCAACTTTGCCAAAACAGAGTAACAACTGCCCTGAAACAGAACAACATCGTTCCGCTAAAAACAAACGACCTTATGAACGAGAGAATCAAGATGGTTTTAGGTGCCGCTATATTTGCGGCATTGATCTGCTCCTGCACCTCGGAGCGCTATGAAACGACAGCATCGCCCGAAAAGGGCCTGCGCCAGTCTTCGGCCAATGCAATCTCGGTCGATGAAGCGCTGAAGAGTCTCAATGGCTTCATGCGTGGAGGACTGCCCGGATCCACCAGGTCCGATGTCCCCGAAAAAACAATAGCAACGATAAAACTTATCCGGCTCAGCGACCTCATGACAAAATCCGACGCGGGGGCCCCGTCAGATGTTGACGGCCTTGTATATCTGGTCAACTTCGAGGGAGGGGAAGGCTACGCGATGCTTGCGGCTGACGACAGGATCAAGGAAGATGTCCTGATAGTCACGGAGAAGGGATCCCTCTCGGAGAGAGAACTGATTCCGGCTTTCATGGGCGATACGGGAAGAGAAGACTTTTCCGACTATCCGAGGACGGGACCTGGCATCATTACCGGGGAAGACGGGGAGAAATACATCAATCCGAATACTTTCCAGATATATGACGAGGATGAGGGAGACTACAACGTTGGCGACCTCAACATCGGGAATGAGCCGGAGGGCGACAATTTTGATCATGTGAAAGTTGTCCTCGCCACGCGCGCTTTGAATTATTCAATAGAGCAAGTGTCCGGACCACGGACAGACGACAGCGTGCCGCTGATCAGCGGGGCACCGGATCCGGAAATAGTTGTTGAAACCGAGAGGCGGGATTGCGGAGTTGATGTTGTTGTTAATAAACTGCTTGACTCTCTTAAATTCTGGCACCAACGCACACCGTTCAACCAGTACTCACCAATGGTGAGAGAAGAATTGTTCTCTTCTAAAGAGAAAAAAGGGTATGCCGGTTGCGTTCCGCTGGCCATAGCAAAAATAATTGCATATCACCGTTTTCCCGAAAGGCTTACAATCGATGGCTTGCTCATTGACTGGAACGAACTGTCAGATTCGACGGGAACAGGCGAGCACGCGGCGAGGCTCATCAGGTGGATCGGCCAATCAAGCGGGGCCATCTATACATCCGGCTTTACAGGTACATTCCCGAGCCGAGCCGCCCGCTGCCTGAGGAATGATTTCCATTATTCAGGTGTCGAATACGGCAACTATGACACTTACAAAGTAACAAAAACACTAAAAAACGGATGCCCTCTGTTCGTGTGTTCCGTCCCGAGAAAAGGGTTCCTGAACTATGATCTGAAGGCGGCCCACGGATGGAATATCGACGGATACAAGCTTCACAGATACGATCTGATAAAGAGATACTATAAGAATCAAGAACTCATCAAGACCGTCAAAGAGTCAGAGTCCATTGTCCACGTGCACTGCGATTTCGGGTGGAAAGATGGATTAAACAACGGGTATTTCACCTCCGGAATCTTTGACCTTAGCGTGAAGCAGGAGTGGGATGGCGCACGGGACTCGACCATGAACAGCAATTACAACTGGTATTTAAAAACTATAACTTATGACCACCCTCCGATTAAGGAATAGCACAAGAGTTTGTGCTATCGTATTCATATTGTTAGGGCTTATACTTTATGGCTGCAGTTGGGGAGAGGATTATTGGACCGATTCATATGTTGAGGCGTATCACGAAATAAACGGCTTAAGAATTCATCAATGTAAATTAGGATCGATTACTTTTATCGGTTCCGGCCGTTCCGCTTCCATCAAAAGCACTGGAGAGGACAAGGCCTGGTTTGACAGGATCTGCCACGAGAACGGGGACTTCACCTATAGCCGGGAAGTTTGTCTTATGTATGGAATGCCGGGTATAAACGCATATACTCCTGATATTGTATCAATAGACGTGCTCTGTGAGGATGACTTTGACTCCTCCCATCCTGCCGGGAGTTCGCTTAATGACTATATCAAGATAAAATACAGAAGTGTTTGGAGTTATATAGCAGCAGGGTATACTGGTCCAGATCCCTATCCGGAACTACGTGTAAAGACGAGGCAACTCTCTGAAATCACGCCTGAAGACCTGAGGATTCTTCTTAGTGATCCTGAACTGCACTTTGTCACCAAGCCCGAAAGAATAGGCATGCATTCACTAAAGATTGTATTAAAGACGGCTGACGGCAAAGAATACTCGGACACTTTCCGCTACGACTTCTCCAAAGGAGAACTTGCGAACCCCAAATAGAGCAGCGGTCGCTAGAAGTTCACCTCCGGTGCATCACCCCATTCCGTACGGCAGACCTCCTGTTTGCCGTACGGTTTAGATTCGCAGACGCGTTTTGTTCAGGAGATGGCCTTTCCCTGTACAGAAACCGATAGTCTGCCACCCCGCCCTGCCTGCCTGCCCGCCTGGTCTATGGGGTGGAGGGTCGCAAGGAAGATTGATGTTTAATTTGTACGGGATTACCGCAAGACAGGTATAGGAATATCAGCAGAGCTTACCGACGTATTCGCGTTACACCGAAAACTTGTATTTTACATATAGATTGCTCAACTTCGCGAGAACAGAGTGACAACTGCCCTGAAACAGAACAACATTGTTCCACTAAAAACAAACGACCTTATGAACGAGCGAATCAAGATGGTTTTAGGTGCCGCTATCTTTGCGGCATTGATCTGCTCCTGCGCCTCGGAGCGCTATGAAACGACAGCATCGTCTGGCAAAAGGGATTAAACAATGGATATTTCACCTCCGGAATCTTTGATCTGAGCGTGAAGCAGGAGTGGGATGGCAAACGGGACTCGACCCTGAACAGCAATTACAACTGGTATTTAAAAACGATAACTTATGACCCGCCGATTAAAGAATAGCATAAAGGCTTGCGCCGCCGTGTTGTCCGTATTGACATTTTGTGGCTGCAGCTGGGGGGAGTACTATTGGACCGATTCCTATATCCAAGAGTATAAGGAAATCAATGGTTTCCATTTCCGGCAAGTAGTTCCTGGATCCTTCCGTTTTATCGGTTCCGGCCGATCAGCGTCAATCAAAAGCACGGGAGAGGACAAGACCTGGTTTGATAAGATCTGCCACGAGAATGGAGACTTCACCTATGGACGGAAAGTCCGTCTTTTATATGGGATGACAGATGTGCGCGCATATACGCCTGACATTGTATCAATAGACGTGTACTGTGAGGACGACTTTGACTCCGCTCATCCTGCGGGAAGTTCTCTTAATGACTGTATAACATTCGAATACAACAGTGCCAAGAGCTTTATAGAAAGCGGGTATCCAAATGCAGATGCAGTATATATGATGCCGATACAGGAGAAGTTGCTGTCCGAACTTGCACCGGAGGATCTGAAAATCATGCTCGATGATTTCTGCTATTTGGATTTCAAAGTCAAGCCCGAAGAACTCATCACACATTCAATGAGGATTGTCATGAAAATGTCTGACGGTAAAGAATACTCGGACAGTTTCAGGTACAACTTCTCCACCATGAAGCTTTCCAAGCCCAAATAAGCCAGACGCCTTGGCGCGCCGGAGAAACAATGATGAAGCTTGGCGCATCTCCGTGGAACATCCGCCGGCGCGTGGTGCGGTGTGTGGAACACCAGCTGGTGCGTGGGACATTCGCCGACATGTGGAACATTGCCTGAGCGTGGAACATCGCGGTGCGCACCAGGGGCGTTTTCACTCACCACGCTGTTTTTCAAAAGTCCGCGTGCGCAGAAAGGGGCCTGGTGCGCACCGCGAGTCAACTTGTCAGTCAACTACGCACTTCCTCTCCGTCAGAAGAGGGTTGGTTCCTCGAAGGTCATGTCATCGTCCGGGAGATCCGTCAGGGCATCGGTGCCGAGGTCTGAACCGTCGGGCATCTCCAGCTCGATAGGGGCAGGCTCTTCAGCGCCTTCTTCCGGCCGCTTGTCCTCTTCCTTGACGAGAGGCTCGATGAATCGGACAGACTTGACTTCTCCCTTGGCGGCGCATTTCTTGCCCTTGGCGGCGTAGCCTTTCTTGCCTATCCATTCCTCGGCGTCCACATCTTCCGGCTGCTTGTCCTCCAGCTTCCAGCTGATCTCATACTGCGGGTGCAGGTCGTCGCTGAGTTCCACGAGGTGCGATTTGGGATTGTCGGAGATGAAGCTGAGAGGCGTGTTGTCGCTGACTATGAATGAGAAGCGCTTGACATAGAAGCTCTTGCTCTCTCCGTCCCAATACAGGGCCGTGAAAGTCTTGTCCGGATCGAACTTCTCGATGCGGAGGAGGTCTCCCTGGTAGCGGTTGACGAGTTCGTAGGAGGTCGTGTAGAAGGTTCCGTTGCGGAAAACCGCGAGCACCTTGCTGTCCGCCTCGAATTTGCCGAGGTACAGGCCGTGTTCTTCATCGTTGAGTTTCTGGATGTCCGGATCGTACCAGATGTCCTTGCCCTCTATGGTGCTGACTCCCTTGCTGCGGAGCGAGATCTTCTGTATGACGTTCTTGCTGACCAGGTTGCCCCTCGCCGTCTTGCTCTTGATGGCAAGGGCCGAGAAGTCGTATTCGAAGCTTGTCTTCTTGAGCTTCGGGCGCGGGCGGAGCTGGACGCGCACAGTCTCGGCCTCCCCGTTGTGGTTGGCGGAGAACCAGATTATCTGCGAGCCGGGAGCGCCGGTCGTGATGTCATATTCCTTGTCGCGCGTCACCGAGGTCACGGCGAAGCGCTTGGCGTAGTAGATGGAGGTCTTGCCCTCGCGGTAGATCACATTGTAGATCGTGCGGTTGTCGCCGCGGTTGAACACGTCGACATAGAGGAGGTCCTTGCCGAAGAACGCCTTGTCCTCCACCTTGGTGATTCTGTATTTGCCGTCCTTGCTGATGACGATCACCTCGGAGAGGTCGGAGCAGTCGCAGATGTACTCTCCTCCGTCGTCCTTCTTGAGGCCTATGCCCACGAAGCCTTCCGCCAGATTGGCCTGGAGGCGGGCGTTGTTGTTGACGACCTTCGTGGCGGCGATGGTCTCGAAGCCGGCGAGTTCGGTGCGGCGAGGGAAGTCCTTGCCGTATTTTTTCTTGAGAGCCTTGAACCAGTCAATCGTGTAGCGGTCTATGTGGTCGATGTTCTCCTGTACGGCGGCCATCTCATTCTCGATGCCGAGAATCTTCTCGTCAATGACCTTGGTGTCGAACTTGGAGATCTTGCGGACAGGTTTTTCCACCAGCCGCAGGATGTCCTCCATGAGGATTTCGCGGCGCAGCAGCTCCTGATACTCCTTCATCTTGGTGAAGACGTCCCCGATCTGGCTCTCCCAGTCTTTCTGGTCCTGTTCGAGCACCTTGTAGATGCGGTTCTCGAAGAATATCCTCTCAAGCGAGGTGTAGTGCCAGTCGTTCTCCAGTTCGTCCATCCTGATCCGGAGTTCCTGCAGGAGGATGTCCCTCGTGTGGAAGGTGCTGTATTCAAGGATGTCGTTGACCGACAGGAACTGTGGCTTGTTGTCCTTGATGACGCAGGCGTTCGGGGCGATGTTGTACTCGCAGTCCGTGAATGCGTAGAGCGCGTCGATGGTCTTGTCGGGGGACACGTCGTTGGGAAGGTGGATGACGATGTCCACCTTGTCGGTGGTCATGTCCTCTATCTTGCGTATCTTGATCTTGCCCTTGTCCTTGGCCTTGAGGATGGAGTCTATCAGGTCGCGGGTGTATTTGCCGTATGGAATCTCCGTGATGGCGATGGTGTTGCGGTCTATCTTCTCGATGCGGGCGCGCACCTTGACATTGCCGCCGCGCTTGCCCTGCAGGTATTTGCTGCAGTCGGCGAATCCGCCGGTAGGGAAGTCCGGGTAGAGTTCATATTCGCGCCCTTCGAGTATGGCCACGGAGGCGTCGAGGAGCTCGTTGAAGTTGTGTGGAAGTATCTTGGAGGCGAGACCCACGCCGATGCCCTCAGTGCCCTGCGCGAGCAGGAGAGGGAAGCGTACCGGCAGTTCCGTCGGCTCCTGGTTGCGCCCGTCGTAGGAGTTCATCCACCGTGTCACCTTAGGGTCGAAGACGACCTCCTTGGCGAACTTGCTGAGCCGGGCCTCGATATAACGCGGCGCGGCGTTCGAGTCGCCGGTGAGGATGTTTCCCCAGTTTCCCTGGCAGTCGACAGTGAAGCCTTTCTGCCCGAGCTGGACGAGGGCGCCCAGAATCGACTGGTCGCCGTGAGGGTGGTACTGCATGGCCTGGCCGACGATGTTGGCCACCTTGGTGAATGCCCCGTCGTCCATCTTGTACATGGCATGGAGCACGCGCCGCTGGACGGGCTTGAGACCGTCTATGATATGCGGCACGGCACGGTGCAGGATCACATAGGAAGCGTAGTCGAGGTACCAGTCCTTGAACATCCCGGAGAGTTTGAACTTGCGCGCATCCCTCTCCAGCAGACGGTCATACCTTCCGCTTTCCGCCCCGTCGTCTTCTACCGGTGCACCTTCTTCTTCGATGATTTCCTCTTCCGTTGTGATGTTCTCGTCTTCCATGTTGATTACTCCTCGTATCCGAATTTTCTAAGTTCTTTCCTGTTTTCCCTCCAGTCCGGGTCGGTCTTGACATAGATGCTCAGGAAGACCTTCTTCTGGAAGAAGTCCTCCATCTCTATGCGCGCCTGGGTGCCGGTACGCTTGAGGGCCGCGCCTTTCTTGCCGATGATGATGCCTTTCTGGGAATCCCTCATCACATATATCACGGCGCTGATGTCGTAGCGCTCTTCCCCTTCCTTGAAGCTCTCGATCTCCACTTCGCAGGAGTACGGGATCTCCTCCTTGTAGTTGAGGAGAATCTTCTCGCGTATGATCTCGGAAGCGAAGAAGCGGAGGTTCTTGTCGGTGAAAGCGTCCTTGTCGAACCACGGCGGGCATTCAGGAAGCCTCTCCTTGACGGCTTCGAGCACGCTGTCGAGGTTGAACTTCTCCTGGGCCGACACAGGGATCACCAGGGCCTTGGGGAGCTGCTCCTTCCAGTATTGCATCAGCTTCAGGACATCCTCCTGGGAACTGATGTCAATCTTGTTGAGCACTATGATCACGGGACAGTCGATCCTGCCGAGTTTCTCTATGTATTCGGCGTTCTTGTCGGCGGTCTCCACCGTGTCCGTGACATAGAGGATGATGTCGGCATCGCCCAGCGCGCCGTCCACAAACTTCATCATGTTCTCCTGAAGCCTGTAGCCGGGCTTGAGTATACCCGGGGTGTCGGAGTAGACGATCTGCCAGTCCTCCCCGTTGACTATACCCATAATCCTGTGCCGGGTAGTCTGCGCCTTGGCCGTCACGATGGAGAGTTTCTCCCCCACCAGGGCGTTCATCAGCGTCGACTTCCCGACATTAGGATTACCGATGATATTTACGAATCCCGAGCGGTGAGCCATTATACGTAAGCTCCCATTTTCAGGATGTTGGCTTCACCCTCGGTGAGGTATCTCCACTCGCCCTTCTTGAGGCCCTTCTTGGTGAGGCCGGCGAAGTAGACGCGGTCGAGGGCCTTCACCGTGTATCCGAGGGACTCGAATATGCGGCGTACGACCCTGTTCTTGCCGGAGTGGATCTCGATGCCGAGCTTGCGCTTGTCGTTAGGGTCGATGTACTCGAGCTCGTCCGCCTTGACTTCGCCGTCGGTGAGGGTAATTCCGCTGAGAATCTTGTCGAAGTCTTCCTGCGGGAGCTCCCTGTCGAGGGCCACCTGGTAGATCTTCTTCTTGTCGTATGCAGGATGGGTCAGCCGCTCTGCCATCTCCCCGTCATTTGTGAGGAGAAGCACGCCCGTGGTGTTCTTGTCGAGGCGGCCTACAGGATATACCCTGGCGGAGCACCCCTTGATGAGGTCGAGCACCGTCTTCTCGGCATGAGGGTCGCTGGCGGTGGTCACGAAGCCTTTCGGCTTGTTCATGATGATGTAGACCTTCTCCTCGCCCTTGAGTCTCTCGCCGTTGAAGCGGATGTCGTCGGTCTGGATGTTTACCTTGGTGCCGAGTTCGGTGACAACCTCACCGTTGACGGTCACGACGCCCGCCTGTATGAGGGTGTCGGCCTCGCGGCGCGAGCATACGCCTGAGTTGGCGATGAACTTGTTGAGGCGCACAACGTCCTTGATCGGAGAGTCGAAAGCCTCAACCCCCTCGCTTCCGTTGACGATAGGACGGCGCTCAAGCATCCTGTTGATGCCCTCGCTTGTCTCCTTGTTGAACGGGGATACCGGCTTCGGTGCCTTCTTGCCGCCTTTCTTGGCGCCGAACGGTTTCTTGCCGAAGCGGTCCTGTCCGCCGAATGACGGCCTTCCGCCTGCCGGGCGCGGTCTGCGCTCGCCGCCGAATGACGGCCTGCCCTCAGGGCGGTTCTCGCCGTAGTTGCCGTGGCCTTCGCCGAACTGGCGCGGCTTGCGGTCTCCGTATCCTCCGCGGCCCTCGAAGTGTCCGCCACGGTTCTCACCGTAGCCTCTCCTCTCGCCTCCGGACGGTCTGTCTCCATAATTGCCGCGGCTCTCGCCATACTGGCGCGGCCTGCGGTCTCCATAGCCTCCGCGGCCCTCGGAGTGTCCGCCACGGTTCTCACCGTAGCCTCTCCTCTCGCCTCCGGACGGTCTGTCTCCATAATTGCCGCGGCTCTCGCCATACTGGCGCGGCCTGCGGTCTCCATAGCCTCCACGGCCTTCTGAATGTCCGCCACGGTTCTCACCGTAGCTTCTGCCCTCGCCATACTGGCGTGGTCTGCGCTCGCCGTAGCTGTGCTGGGCGTCGCCCGCATTTTCATTGCGTTCGCCGAAATTGAATTCGACCTTCTCGAAATTGGAACGGTCCTGGTTCTGTACAGCTGCTTTCCTTGGTCTAAGTTTCCGGCCTTCCTTTGTAAACTGGTCCATCACTACTTAAGATTAAAATAATAAGTTATTTTGCCCTCCTGCATCGCAGGCGCGTCCGTGCTCTCGTTGAAATGAGTCTGCATCGCCGCGTTTCTTGCGGCCGCGTGGAGAGCCTTGTTTAAAACAGTGGTACCGTCGCCTCCCGGCACGGCTTTAACCACGTCGCCGTAGTTATCCACCCATATGTCTACAACGACTATGCCGCTTTCTTGCACATTGTATGCCGGCCGCGGTATGTTGCCTCTCAGCTTGCGGCCGCGAAGGTGTGCATTCGGCTTGCCGTCTGTCTTTCCTTTGTCCGTGTTGCCGTCGCTCTGCCCCGCCTTGTACTTGTCCGAGCTCTTGTCGGCTGCATGCGCGGCGGTCAGGGTCGTGTCTTTTTTCGCCATCCCGGGGAATGCGGCCCTCGGGTCGAGTTCCGGCTCTTTCGGGGTGTCCGGAGTGTCCGTCGGCACGTCGCCGAAGTCGTCCGGTCTGGTCTGCGGGGTGAGGTTCTGCCTGTCCGCCGCCTGCGGCGACTCGCTTTTCTGGACGAGGTCCACCGGACTGGTCTTGTCCGGGTTCTCGGATCTCGGAGCGGCGCCCTTGTATTCCTGTACGGGCACTTCCATGTCTTCCGAGAAATCTATCAGCATCGTCTTCTCCTCCGGAGGAGGATAGATGTATTTGATGCCCGTGAACGAGACGAGAGTGAGCGCGGCCGTGTGTACAGCCACCGTCAGGCCGATGCCTGTGATGCCTGCGAGGCGGTCGCCGCTTAACTTCCAGTCTCTTTTGCCTGCCATTATTCTGCCTGTGTCGCCAAGATCACCTTGTAATGGTTGCGTTTCGCTATGTTCATCACCTGCACGATCTCACCCACTGGGACGCTCTCGTCCGAGTAGATCGCGAAGGTGGGGTCTTCCTCGTTCTGCAGCAGTCCGACCAGCTCGTCCTCGACCTCTGACAGAGGAACCGGCATCTCGTCGCCGTTGATGTGGAAGGTGTAACGGTCGTCTCCCCAGTCCTTGATTGACACGCTGGCCGTGGCCTTGGCGCCCACCTGTCCGGTGCTCTTCGGGAGCAGGAGCTTCAGGGCGTTGGGGTTCACCAGCGTCGAGGTCACGAGGAAGAATATGAGCAGGAGGAACACGATGTCCGTCATCGAGGACATCGAGAAGTTCGCATCTGCCTTTGTGATTCTCCTGAGTGCCATTATTTGCCCTCCATGTTTACGGCAGCGGGGTCTTCAAGCGCATCCATCAGCTGGATGGTGGCGTTCTCCATGTTGAACACGAGGCTTGACACCTTGGCGGAGAGGAAGTTGTACCCGAAGTACGCGAGGATGCCCACGATGAGTCCTCCCACGGTGGTGATCATCGCCGTGTAGATACCGCCCGAAAGCAGGGTGATGTCGATGTTGTTGCCGGCGTTGGACATGTTGAAGAACGCCTGCACCATGCCGAGCACCGTGCCGAGGAATCCGATCATCGGGGCGCCGCCGGAAATCGTGGCGAGGTAAGGGAGGCTCGCCTCAAGCTTGGCCACTTCCATGTTGCCTGTGTTCTCCACCGCGGACTGGATGTCAGCCATCGGTCTTCCGATGTGCGCCAGGCCGGTCTCCACCATTCTTGCCACAGGAGTGTCGTATTTTGTGCAGAGTGTTCTCGCCGACTTTATCTTGCCTTCGTGGATGTAGTCGCGGATGTCCATCATGAAGTCCTTGTCCAGTTTGCCGGCGTGCCGTATCTGCCACCATTTCTTGCCGAAGATATAGATTGCGACAATAGAGAGGGCGAGCAGCACCCACATCAGCGGGCCGCCTTTCGCGGCCATCTCGATCAGAGAGTATGACATCTCCTGCGGGGCCGGTATCGCTTCCGCAATGTCTGTCTGGAGCAAATTAAAAAGCATATAAATCTGAATTTAATACAAATATACTCAATTTTTTCGGATAGCGGGGCATTTATTCATAAACAACGCCTGACAGGAAGAGCGCGTGACCCGGCACGCTCTCCCCGGCGGCGCACCTTCTGCTGCTCCGCCCGCGCCCCGTTTCCGGGGTGAGGATGAGGGAAGCGAAGTCCTCTTCGCTCCTTTTGCCCCTCCCTACTTCAAGCAGCGTGCCGACCACGGCCCGGACCATGTTCCTCAGGAAGCGGTCTGCGCTGATGCGGAATTCCCAGTAGAGCCCGTCTCCCCCTGTCCCGATCCCGAAAGTGGACACTACCGGGGTGTAGGGTCTCCACAGAGCCTCGCCGACGGTGCAGATCGATGTCTTGACATCGGTCCCTGTCTTCTCGAAGCAGCTGAAATCGTGCCGGCCTTTCAGCAGGGCGGCGGCGCGGTTCATCTTCTCGAAATCCAGGCCCGGGTAGGTGTACAGATAGGAGAATCTCTCCACGAAGGGGTCTTTGGTCCTATGCAGGAAGTAGGTATATTCGCGTCTTGTGGCATCGAATCTCGCGTGGAATTCCCCGCTTGCCGGGCGGACTGAAATGACGGCTATCCCGTCAGGCAGGATGGCATTCAATTTGCAGACCAGATGTCCGGTGTCCAGCCCCTCCGGGGCATCGAAGTGGGCGATATATCCCACCGCGTTCACTCCGGCATCAGTGCGTCCTGCACCGGTGACGGCGGTATCGTGGCGGAGCAGTGTCCGCAGGGCGGTTTCGAGGGCCTGCTGGATGCTCGGCGCGGAAGGCTGGATCTGCCATCCGTGGAAGGCTTCGCCGCAGTAGGACAGCTTGATGATATAACGCATAACGAGTGCAAAAATAGATAAATATATGGAAAGTGTAAATATCAGGGAGCTCAACGACCGCATCCAGAAGGAGAGCGGGTTCGTGGACATGCTCTCCCTGGAGATGGGCAAGGTGATCGTGGGGCAGAAGCACCTGATAGAGAATCTGCTCATCGCCCTGCTTGCAGACGGCCACATCTTGCTCGAGGGAGTCCCGGGTCTTGCCAAGACCCTTGCCATCAGCACCCTCGCCAAGGCTGTGGACGCCAAGTTCAACCGTATCCAGTTCACCCCTGACCTGCTTCCTGCCGATGTGACCGGCACGTTGATATATTCCCAGAAGGAGGAGGCCTTCGAGGTGCACAAGGGCCCGATTTTCGCGAACTTCGTGCTGGCGGACGAGATCAACAGGGCCCCGGCCAAGGTGCAGGCCGCCCTGCTTGAGGCCATGCAGGAGCGTCAGGTCACAATCGGTGACCGCACCTATCCCCTCCCGGAGCCGTTCCTTGTGATGGCGACCCAGAACCCTATCGAGCAGGAGGGGACCTACCCTCTCCCGGAGGCCCAGGTCGACCGCTTCATGCTCAAGGTCGTTGTGGACTATCCTGACCGCGACGAGGAGAGGCTCATCGTGAGGATGAACAACAGCGGCGAGTTCCCGCAGCCGTCCAAGGTCGTGGGGCCGCAGGACATCATCCGCGCGAGGGAGGTCGTCAGGGAAGTCTATATGGACGAGAAGATAGAGCGCTATATAGTCGACATCGTGTATGCGACCCGACGCCCGGAGGATTACGGACTCGGCCAGCTCAAGGGCTTCATCTCTTATGGAGCCTCGCCGCGTGCCAGCATCAGCCTGTCCATGGCCTCCAAGGCCTATGCGTTCATCAAGAGGCGCGGATATGTGATTCCGGAGGATGTGCGTGCCGTATGTCCTGAGGTGCTCCGCCACAGGATAGGCCTCACATACGAGGCTGAGGCCGAGAATGTCGTTCCTGAGCAGATTATCGAGCAGATCATCAATGCCGTCATTGTCCCATAGCGCCGCATCGGATCTGCTGAAGAAGGTCAGGAAGATAGAGATCCGGACCAAGGCCCTCTCGCACCAGATTTTCGCCGGCGAGTACCATTCGGCCTTCAAGGGGCGCGGCATGGCGTTCAGCGAGGTGAGGGAGTACCAGTGGGGAGATGATGTCCGCTCGATGGACTGGAATGTCACGGCCCGACTGCGTGCGCCTTATGTCAAGGTGTTCGAGGAGGAGCGCGAGCTCACCGTGGTGCTGCTTGTGGATGTCAGCCGTTCGGGGCTTTTCGGCACCGCGGTGCAGACGAAGCGCGACAGGATAGCCGAGATCGCCGCAGTGCTGACATACAGCGCGATTCTCAACAACGACAAGGTGGGGGTCCTGTTCTTCTCCGACAAGGTCGAGAAGTTCATCCCGCCGAGGAAGGGGCGCACACATCTGCTGCGTGTCATACGCGAGATGCTTGAACTTCAGCCCACTTCGGACGGGACGGACATCACCGGAGCGTTGCGCTATCTGACCAATGCCATCAAGAAGAAGTGTACCGCGTTTCTGCTCAGCGACTTGCTGGATGTGGACGACGACGGTGCTCCGAGATATGAGGAGGGGTTCAAAGTCGCCGCCGGCCGGCACGACCTGAGCGTCATCAAGGTTCATGACCCGCGGGAGAGGACAATCCCGGCCATGGGCCTCGTGCATGTCAAGGACAGCGAGACGGGGAAGGCTGCCTGGATCAATACGGACAGCCGCAAGGTGCGTCAGGCGTATTCGGCCTGGTTCTCCGCGCTCTCGCAGATGGAGGGTGCCCTGTTCAACAAGTACGGGATAGATAATGTCGATATCGCCACGGACTCTGACTATGTGAAGGGTCTGATGGCTTTGTTTTCACGCAGATGAGATTGTTGACCCTCATATTGGCCGCCATGCTGGACGTGGTCCCTTCCGGGCAGGCTTTCCTGAAGCCGCTGACCCAGAGGGATTCTGTCCTTGTAGCCGACCAGCTGGAATATGGTTTCCGGCTTGACTCCGTGAAGCCGGGCACCTCACTCGCCCTGCAGGACTTCAGCGGGGTCTCAAATGATACCCTCACTCTGGTCAGGAACTGGAAGCTTGACACTCTCAAGAAGTCGGCTTCCGGGATGCAGATACAGGGGAGCATAATCATAGCCCCGTTCGAGGAGGGGCAGTATACCCTGCCGCAGATTGCGGTCCGCCGCGTCGACGGGACCGGGGCCGTGGACACGCTTCTGTTTGACGCGCCGGCCCTGGAGGTCAAGACCATGCCTGTGGATACGGCCACATTCGTGATGCACGACATCAAGGGGCAGATGGGCTATCCGCTGACTTTCAGGGAGATCGCTCCGTGGCTTGCCGCGTTCTGGTTCGCCGCCGCGTTCGTGATACTCGTGGTTTGCCTTGTCAAGATGAGGCGCGCGCGGGCGGCGGGTGAAGTGCAGCACAGCGACGATCCGCCTCATATTGTGGCCCTGCGCCGTCTGGACAGGTTCAGGGGCAACTCGTTCTGGGTGCCGGAGAAGCAGAAGGCCTTCTATTCCGGCATAACGGACGCACTTAAAGACTATATTGACGAGAGGTTCGGGGTGGATGCGCCGGAGATGACGACTTCTGAACTTTTCTCGGCGTTGAAGAAGGAGAAGGACATCACTCCTGAGATGTATTCGGAGTTGCAGGCGCTCTTCGAGCGCGCCGACTTCGTCAAGTTCGCGAAACTCATAGCGAGTGACGAGCAGAATGCCGCGGCGTTGCCTGTGGCTGTGCGCTTTGTCACGTCCACATACAAGATAGAGCCTGAGGAGGGGCGGAAAGAGGATGTTCTTTGAGTATCCGTATCTGTTGTGGCTCCTGCTGCTGCCGTTGCTCCTGACGGCGCGTTATCTCTATATCGAGCTCAGGGAGCGCAGGCCGCATCTCAGGGTGTCTTCGGTCCGGCCGTGGACGAAGGGCGGACGGTCGGTGCTCTCCGTCATCAGGCACCTGCCTTTTGCCCTGCGCATAGCGGCCCTGTCTCTGATAATCGTGGCCCTTGCGCGCCCGCGTTCCTCCAATGAAGTGGAGAAGCGGGACACCGAAGGCATAGACATAGTTCTCGCCATGGACGTGTCCACGAGTATGCTTGCGCGGGATTTCACTCCCGACAGGCTCTCGGCGGCCAAGGACATAGCGATAGAGTTCATCTCCCAGCGGCCTTCTGACCGGATGGGCATAGTGGTGTTCGCGGGGGAGAGCTACACGCAGTGCCCGCTTACCACAGACAGGGCCACTCTCATCAACCTGATGAAGGAGGTCCAGACCGACCTGATCGAGGACGGCACGGCCATAGGCAACGGACTTGCCACCGCCGTGGCGAGGATGATGGATTCCGACGCTCCGAGCCGGGTGGTGATACTCCTGACGGACGGAGTCAACAACAGGGGGGAGATAGCTCCCCAGACTGCCGCGGAAATCGCCAAGACCTATGGCATACGCGTATATACTATAGGTGTGGGGGCCAATGGTACAGCCCCCTATCCGGTGATGACACCGTGGGGAGTGGAGGTGCGCAACATGCAGGTGGAGATAGATGAAGACCTGCTCAAGGAGGTTGCCAAGACTACTGGCGGGCGCTATTTCAGGGCTACGGACAACACCAAGCTGGCGGAGATATATTCCGAGATCAACAAGATGGAGACCGCCCGCACCACCGTGGACAGTTTCCCTGTCTATAAGGAACTTTTCGGGGGATATGCCCTTGCGGCCCTTATCTGCCTTGCTCTTGAATTGCTTGTCGGACTAATGTTGAGGAGGTTGCCGTAATGCTGTATTTTGCTCAACCGGTTTATCTGTGGCTGCTGCTGCTCGTCCCCGTATTCCCTGTCGTATACGCTTTGCTGCGGCTTTTCCGCCGCCGCCGGCTGCGCGCTTTCGGGGATGAAGCCCTGGTGCGCGAACTGATGCCGTCGTGGTCATCGTCCAAGGGGTGGTGGCGGACCGTGCTTTTCAGTCTGGCGTTCGCCTGCTTCGCCATCGGACTGTCCCGTCCTCTGCTGGGTGCGAAACTGGTGGAGAGGGAGACCAAGGGCGCGGAAATCGTGATATGCCTTGACGTGTCCAACTCCATGCTCGCGCAGGATTATTCTCCGGACAGGCTCTCAAGGGCCAAACTTGCCATCTCTAAACTCGTGGACAGGCTGCAGGGAGACCGGATCGGACTGGTGATCTTCGCGGGGACATCATTCGTGCAGCTGCCGGTCACGACCGACTATGTGTCTGCCAAGATGTTCCTGAGTTCCATAGACACCCGTTCCGTGCCCGTGCAGGGTACGGCCATCGGGGATGCCATCCGCACGGCCGCCAAGAGCTTCAGCGCGCAGAGCGAGAAGAGCAGGGCCATCATCGTGATAACGGACGGCGAGAATCACGAGGATGATGCCGCGGGCGCGGCGCGTGAGGCGAACGAGACGGGTATCAAGGTATATACTATAGGTGTCGGCACTCCGGACGGGCAGCCTCTGAAGATTGACGGGGAGCTGCTCAAGGACAAGGACGGGCGGATTGTCGTCTCCAGACTTGACGAGCCGGCCCTTAAGAAGATAGCCGCCGCCGGAGGCGGAGCCTATGTGCGCGCCGGCAACGAGGAGTTCGGCCTCAATCCTGTCATAGACGACATCAGCAAGATGGAGGACGAGAGGTTCAACTCCGTCGTGTTTGAGGAATATGACGAGCAGTATATGTATTTCTTCGCGGCGGCTCTCCTGCTCTTCGTGCTGGAGATGCTCATAGGGGAGAGGAAGCCAAAAAGGAGGTTGTTCTGATGATTAAGGAAGCAAAGAAGATATTTGCCGTGCTGTTCTTCTTGTCGCTCGCGCTCGCGGCTGCGGGGCAGGCGGACAAGCGGGATGTCAGGGCCGGCAACAGGAAGTTCCGCAAGGGAGAGTTCAAGGAGGCTGAGATAGACTACCGCAAGGCCGTCCTCAAGGACTCGACCTCCATGAAGGCGCAGTACAATCTGGCGTCGTCCCTGTACCGGCAGGAGGATTATGAGGGTGCCGGGAAGGCCTTGTCGGCGATTGCGCCCGATGGCGCTCCGGCGAGCTGTCATTTCAACTCCGGAGATGTCGCCTTGAAGCGCAAGGATTATGCATCGGCCGTCAAGGCGTTCAGGAATGCCCTGCTCCTCGATCCGGATGACCTGGACGCCAAGGAGAACTATATCTATGCCAAGAAGATGCTCCAGAATCAGCAGGAGCAGCAGAACGGAGGCGGGGGACAGGATGAGAACCAGGACCGGAACCAGGACCGGAATCAGGATCAGAATCAGGACAAAAACCAGGACAGGCAGGACCAGAACCAGCAGGGGAATCAGGATAAACAGGACAACGGTGACGGACAGCAGGGACAACAGCAGCCTCAGGCGGGGATATCGCCTCAGCAGGCGCAACAGATGCTGAAGGCTGTCCAGGCCAAGGAAGATGAGACCCGCAGCAAGGTCGAGAAAGAGAAGGCCGCCCTGCTGCAGTCAAGACAAAAGGAGAAGAATTGGTGATGATGAGAAGATTGATTTCAGCCATAGCCGTGCTCTTGTCGGCGGCTCTCGCTTATGCCCAGCCGACAATCAAGGTGCAGGCCCCCAATCTCGTGGGGGTCAACGAGCAGTTCAACGTGACTTTTGTGATCTCCGGGGAGGACGCGCCTTCGGATTTCGAGTGGAGCGCGGGGGAGGATTTCCAGCTTGTGTGGGGCCCGCAGAAGGGGCGCTCATCTTCGATGTCCATAGTCAACGGGCACAGGACCAAGACTTCGCAGACAACATATACCTATATCCTCATGCCGAAGAAGACCGGGCATTTCCGTCTCCAGGCGGCGCAGGTGAAAGTCAAGGGCAAACACTACAGCTCCGACATGCCGGAGGTCGAGGTGGTATCCGACGGGGCCAAGTCCCAGAGCGGAGCCTCGTCGTCATCCGGAAGCCAGGGCGGAGGCAATGCGGCCCAGTCCGCAGGGTCGGTGAGTCCGGAGGATATGTTCCTGAGGCTTACGCTGAGCAAGCGGAAGCTTATGGTGGGCGAGCCCGTGACCGCTACTCTGAAGCTCTACCAGAGGGTCAATATCGCGGGCATAGAGAATGCCAAATTCCCGGATTTCAACGGGTTCTGGAGTCAGGAGGTCCAGGCCCCGTCCAATATAGAGTTCAAGCGGGAGAGTCTCGACGAGAAGATCTACAACACTGCGGTGCTCCGCAGCTGGACGCTGATTCCCCAGAAGGCAGGAGAGATCCGGATAGCTCCCGCTGAACTCGTGTGCCTTGTCAATGTCAGGATGCAGCGGCAGTCAACGGGGAGCATCTTCGATGATTTCTTCATGGATGACTTTCAGACTGTCCGCAAGAGGGTGACGACCGACCCGCTGACCGTGACGGTCAGCGCGCTCCCGGCGGGAGCGCCCGTCACCTTCGGCGGCGGGGTCGGTCAGTTCCGCATCGCCGCATCTCTGACGCGCGACTCCCTCCAGACCCACGACGCCGCGTCTCTTGTTCTCACCGTGACCGGCAAGGGCAATGTCGCTCTTCTGGAAGCGCCGAGGGTCAGCTTCCCGCCGGATTTTGAGGTCTATGATGTGAAAACTTCAGATGTGCAGGGCGGGAAACAGTTCGAGTACCCGTTCATCCCGCGCAGCCACGGCGACTTCACTATAGGTCCTGTGGAGTACAGCTACTACGACATCTCCACCGGGAAGTATGTGACTCTCAGGACGCAGGCCCTGCCTGTCAGGGTCGCCAAGGGCGGTGCCCAGGCGTCAGCGGGCGAGTCGTCGGGACAGATTGTCAGGAGCCCGTCCGGCAAGGATGTCCGGAATATAGGCAGCGACATCAGATACATATCCACCCGCCGCCCGTCTTTCCGTCAGGCCGGCACTTTCTTCGTGGGCACTCCTGCGTTCTTCGTCATCCTCGTTCTGCTCGCGGCAGTCTGCGCGGCCGTGTATTTCGGATTGCGGCGCTCGGCCGCGTTGAGGGCGGATGTCGTCGGCAGCAAGAACCGCGCGGCCAACAAGATGGCGCGCAAGCGTCTGGCCCGGAGCGAGGAGTTCTTGAAGAAGAACCTCTATACGGCGTTCTACGAAGAGTTGCACAAGGCCCTCTTCGGCTATGTCTCTGACAAGCTCAATATGGACATTTCTGACATGAGCAAGGAGAATATCTCCGCGAAGCTGATGGAAAACGGTGTCCCTGAGGCTCTTGCTTCGGATTATGTGGCCTTGTTAGATGCTTGTGAGTATGCCCGTTACGCCCCTGTCGACCAGGTGCAGGAGGTGACGGCGCAGTATGACAAGGCTGTGAGGGTGATTTCAGAAATTGATGGCTGTATGAACAGGAACAGGCACAAGGGCCGCGGCGGCGCGAGCGCTGCGGTTGTCGCCGCGCTTCTCGCGATTCTGCCTGCCGGGACGGTTCAGGCTGCACCGGGCAGGGCTGAGGCGGACTCTTTGTGGTCTGCCGGTGTCGCCGCATATGCTGCGGAGGACTGGGCCGGAGCGGAAAAGGCCTGGACCGGGATCGCGGAGATGGGCCTTGAATCGGCTGACCTGTATTTCAACATCGGCAATGCCTGTTTCCGTGAGGATGATATTGCGCACGCTGTCCTCAATTATGAGCGTGCTCTGCGCCTGGACCCGTCCCACTCCGATGCCCGTTTCAACCTTGAGTTCACGCGCACTCTGCTGCAGGACAAGATAGAGAGTGTCCCGGAGTTTTTCCTGAGCGTGTGGATGAGGAGTCTCAGCAGGCTTGTGCCTTCGGATGTGTGGGCCGGGATAGGTATAGGGCTTTTCGCCCTGACGCTTGCCCTGACCCTGCTGTTCCTGCTCGGACATGGCAGGGCGGCCCGCATGACCGGCTTCGCTTCCGGCATCGTGTCTCTGCTGCTCTGCGTCTTTTCGATCTCGATGGCGGCCCGGCAGCGGGCGGACTATTTCCGTGAGGACAGTGCCGTGGTCGTGCGTGCGGTCAGCCCGGTCAAGAGTTCGCCGTCTTCGGATTCTTCCCGGGATCTGTTCATCCTGCACGAGGGCACCAAGGTCAAGGTGCTTGACTCTGTGGGGAGCTGGCGCAACATCGAACTGCCTGACGGCCGTCAGGGCTGGGTCGCATCCTCCGATGTCGAGGTGATCTGAAATTGATGTTTTTATTTTAAGTTATAATTCTATGAAACACCTTATGAAAAAAGAAACCTCTTATCGGGCTCTGGTAAATGCAGACGGTATGAGAACGGGAAGAACTGCACTGATGTTTATGGCCATGTTGATGCTGGCCTCCTGTGCGAATCAGACGTCTGGCAATGAAGCCTCTATTGAAGAAGAAGCCGTCGTACCGTCTTTGTCAGAGGACATATCGGACGTGGTATCTATCGTGGATGTCCGGCCGATTGACGAATCTGTCTTGTTCGCCGGCGTCTCCAAATTGCTGAATGCCGGACAGGGGAATCTATTCATTCTGGACTCGAGAGGGGCCATCATCTCATTGAACGGAGACGGGCGGCAGGGCCCGCTGAAACTTACCCGTGGACGGGCGTCAAACGAATACGTCTCCGCATCTGACATCTGCTATATTGACGGGAAATTGTGTGTTTTGGAAAATGCAAGAATAAAAGTGTTCGACATATATGATACACATAAGAATTTCCAGATTGACCTGACAGGTCTTGATGATCCGGCCGATGCCCTGGCCGTTGTCCCGGGTGACAGGTTTTACCTGTTTTCGGCTTTTTCGATGAGTTCGCGCAGCGACAAGAAGGGACGCGGCTATACTCTGCGGATGATAGACCGGGACGGGCATCTGATATCCGAGAGTATCCCGAGGGAAGACTGCACATTCTCGATGAACAACATAAGCCAGTCTGGAGACAATACCTACTATCTGAGGCCGCAGAACTCTGAGTCGATATTTTACAGACTTGAAAAGGACGGCCCTGTGCCGGCATTCAAAGTCGATTTCGGAGACAAGGCAATGCCTGCAAGGTATTTCTATGATGCGGCGGGCGAAGATATCGGCGCCTATATGCTGTCTGATTACTACAAGCTGCCCATGGATTATCATGAGACGGGAGACTACATCTACATCAGATTCTGTGGATCCCAGGCAAGCGAGTGTTCAATGGTATACAGCAGAAAAAGCAAAAAGTGCATTGCATGGCAGAACACCCGGGAGGACAGTGCTTTCAGAATCTTGGGTTCTGACAAGGACGGTTTTATCCTCATTCCGTCAAACAATGACGGGGATTACGGGCCGCTTGGACGGCTTGTCAAACCTTCGCTTGAAAAGAAGTGCGCAGACGGCCAGAGCGCAATAGTAAGGATAAAGTTCAGTTTCTAACTGCCGCCGTGCGGGCGGAAGCTAGAAAGATGAACTGATCCGGATTGGCCCGGCGCCTTTGCCATTGGCCCTGTAGTGAGGGGCGTAGAGGGATTCTATCTCCACGGCCGGCGCCTGGAAACAGCCTTCCTGTGTCACGAAGAACTCCTCGGTGATGCTGGTCTTCTCCTCCGGATAACTGTCGAACCAGAACTCCGTCCTGTCTGCGAGCACGCTTCTGTAGCCTTGCGGAGTGAAACTTGCCCAGCCTGAGACGGACAGAGGCCGCGCCATCCACCCGTAGTGTCCGGATTTCTGCTCCACCGGCCGGAATGCCGCGCATCTCGGCGCTGTCAGCCTCACAAAACTCCGGTTCTCTTCGCTCCACATATTGTATGTCGCGCTTATCTTGTCACCGACATGCAGCAAGTCGCCTTCACGGAGCGGCTTCCCGTCGCGCCGGTATTCTCTGCTGACACTGAATCCGTTGCCTGCGGCTTTGACCTGTCCGAATGGCCTGCTGACGCTGAGCGTCAATGCGATGACCTTGGTCTGGAGGGTCTCTGCGCTGCCGGCGAGCACCGATGCGAGCGCCTCTATATATGCAGGGTCGTTTTCCCACTGCTGCGTCTCTTTCTGTACCATTATCCAGAGTCTGATGCCCTCGGCTATGCTGTCCTGCCCGCAGTCCGCGAGCAGGTCGCAGAGCATTGAGTGCGCATAGAGTTCGCTCTCCAGCAGCCCGCGCCATGGAAGCACCGCATTGGGGGAGTATATGCCGCCGCTATTGTGCGGCTCTGCGTATTCCGTGAGGGAAAGGATGTCCTTTTCCAGAGAATTGCGCATTCTCGGGCCGGAGAGCAGCTTGATGCCGAAGAAGTCCGCGAGTCCGTCTCCGCCCTCCCTGTCGAGCAGGGCCTTCAGGGTCTTCATCCTCCGGGCCTTGGCGAATATGAGCCCGTTGAGTCCCCTCTGCCCGGATGGCACGAGGTAGTCTTTCGCGGCTTTGCGGAAGGCCTTGAGGTCTCTTGCCCCGTCAGTGTCAGGCTTGACATCAGGGAAGAGAGACCTTACATAGAGATACTGCTCCAGGCTGAGACCTCCGCACCAGAGCGGCCTGGCGCTGTCCCGCAGGAACGACCGGTCGAGGAATCTGACCGCATCTGGCAGGACTGGAGCCAGAGCCCCCAGACATCCGGCCCCCATTTTGGCGAACCTTTCGAGCAGGGTCGCCGTAACGACTGGAGATGAACTCATGCCCCTAAACCAGCCGAAGCCTCCGTCCGGATTGCGTGCGGCGACGAGTCTGCCTGTGACATCATCCCTCTGACTGTCTGTCATCCTGTCTGCGCCGGGGATCTTTGTCAGCAGCCAGTCGGCATACAGCGCCTCGCTCAGGCTCAGCGCATCGTCTGAAGACGGGACGGTCAGGGCCGGGACGGCATCCCTGAGCATCTGGAGTATGCTGATTTCGCCGGCTGAGGCTGCCGAGCCGTCGGCATTGACAAACTTCCCGCGAAGGGCCCTTATCAGAGAGTCCCTGTCCATCCCGGCCTTGAACAGGGCGGAATGTGACTCCATGATGGTCTGAACTGCCGGATAGACCGGGATGCTGACGAATACGGCGTCCGCCCCGGAGTCTTCCGCGTCAGGGGTGAAACTTGCAAGCAGGCCCAGATTGTCAATGTCCTTGGCCTGCACTTCGCACTCGAGACTCGCGCTGCCGCCGCCCTTGACTTCCAGATGCCCGGACCTCGAAGCCATCTCTTTCCCGTTGCGGTAGTCCTTGCCGTCGAGCAGTCTGATCGAGACCTTGCCCCCGACGCTGCCCTCAGAACTGTTGGATACGGTCACCCTTGCCACATAGCGGTCTCCGTCGTGGAGGAACAGCGGCTCCACCGCCGAAATCTTCACCGGAAGGGTCACTTTCATCTCACGGCGCAGCACGCTGTTGTGCATCTGCCTGTCGTGGGCGAAGAGCTGCACATAATATGTGGAGAGTTTGTCGGCGTTGCGGAAGCTGAATTCTATCCTGCCGTCCTTGTCTGAGCGCAGGAACGGCTCCCATGCCACAGTGCTGGCGAAGTCCTCACGGACCGAGAGAGTCTCTTCTTCCGCTGAAACCTCCTCTTCCACAAGGTCAGAGGCTGCATTGGCGCTCAGGGACTTAGCCATCGGGGTTGCTGCCAGTTTATTGATCCTGAACCTTCTTCTCGCCCCGTATCCTATTACCGTCAACTCATCGGGCCGGTTGCCATAACTGCCCGGAGTGGTCATGAAGGAAACTTCCCGGGTATAGCGGACAGCTGCTCTGACAGGATTCCACCTGTTTGCGCGGAGCGTCTCTGTGGCTGCGTCGAAGATGGTGGCCGCGCACTCCACTCCCGGCAGGGTGCTGATTTCAAATGTGTACCTGGTGCCTGGGGCGGTGGTGTCAAGGAATCGGCTGAAATTCAGAGGCAGGCTGTATTCCTCCTGCTGCGCGTTGAAGTCCCGGCCATAGCTGTAGTTTTCCTTGTCTTTAAACCACAGTGTCTTGATGCTGAGCTTCGAAGGGTACTCCTTCCTGCGCGGGAAGTGAATCGTCTTGAGGGAACCCTCTTCTCCTTTGATTCCTTCAAGCCTCACTTCCTGCCTGTCGAGAAGAGTATTGCCGTTGCCGTAGAGTTCAGCTACGGCCCATACCGGGCCGCATGAGGCTCCGATTCTCAAGTCAAGAGAATCCGTGCTGTCCTCCATGAATAGGCTTGTGATGTCATCGTTGAGGGCCTGGCAGGAGTCGGGGATGAAGAGGATGCTGGTCTCCTTGTGGTCTGCGGCCTTGATGCCGCTGTCTGACGTGGCGATGCAGGTGGTGCGGAGGGTGTATAGCCCCGGCTCTCCGAGGGCCGTTTCCACCTTTTCTCCCGGACGGGACTCTCCTCTGGAGATGGTCTTTCCTGCCCGCACGACTTCGTAGCTGCACTTGAGGGAAGGGTGCGTCTTCTCCATGTCCGCTTCACCTGTGCTGATGCTGAATCTCAGTTTGCCGGAGTTTATCATGCGGCCGCCCGTATCGCGCCCCTTGACGGTGAAGTTGCCTTTGACCGTATCTTCTATGGTTGTTGTGATATATATATTTGATTGCACAGGGAGGTTGCGGTAGAACTCAAGGGTTTCACCCGTGGCATCGCTGACCTTGACGGTAATCATGTAATTCGACCAGTCCTGGCCTACGGCCCTGAATCTTATCTCGAATCTTCCGTCCGTGTCAGGGGTAAGCGTGCCTTTTTCGATGGTGGAGCCGAAGCGGCTTATGTTGTAGCTGGCCTTGATTTCCCCGAGCAGGTGGCCGGAATAGGCTCTGATGCCTCCTTTTATGCTCACCCCATCGCCCGGAAGGTATGCCCTCTCGTCCTTGTCCCAGATGAGTGTAAAACTTGGAATTACGAATTCATCCACCAGTACGGATGTGCCGCACAGGTGTTTCTCTCCCTGGAGTATGGCGATGGAATAAAGCCCGCCGCGGCTTCTCTTCTCAAGGGTGAACTCCCCGGCGGCGCTGCCATACTCTCCGGTCACAAGGCCCTGGCGGCTGATTTCCTTGTTCTCGGCGTCATAGAGGACTGCTGTCAGCTTATTTCCCGCATCGGCGGCTTTGTATTCGTTGCTGCCGGAGTAGAGGATGGTCTTGAATCGTACAGTCTCCTCCGGCCTGAATGCGGAGCGGTCGGTGAGTATCATACAATGGGTCGCCTCGCTGCCGCCCGTGGTGTTGAAATCGCCATCGGGGATGCTCCAATCCGTTATCCAGTGTTTCTTGCTTTTCTTGAGTGTGCCGTTATCGTCCCGGCAGCTTGCCTGCAGTCTATACCTGTACTTGTCCTTGATGATCTTTTCGGTAAACGCTTCCGGTATGGTCGTGAACCCGTTCTGGTCGATTTCTATGCGGGAGATGGAGGTGTCATCACGGAACAGGGTCAGGGTATAGCGGTCCAACGGCTTGCCGCTCAGGTAGTCCGCCACGTAGACTCCGATCCCGTCCGAGTTGAGGCGGCTGGCAATCGATAGAGTGTTTTTTTTGAAGTCGTAGCGGTGTTTTGTCTTGCCTGAAGAGGTGTTCATCTCATATTCTCCATCATCCAATTCGGGGATTTTCACCCTTACCGTGTCGAAGACATGGAAACTCTGTGCCGGGTTTTTTACATGGGCCTTGAATACCGTCTTAAGTCCGCGCTTGATCTGGACAGTAGCGCTGCTCAGGTTGCTGAGCAGAATGGTGGCTTCTCCGTCTTCTATTGAGGCTCTTATTCTCTTGGCTGTCAGGTTTCCCATGATGAATAGCGGCCAAGGCCAACTGTTGGCGATCAGATTCTCCGTGCCTTTCATCAATATCGCTTTCCGTCTCACTTCCCGGCACTCGTCAAGCAGCCGGCGGAAATCTTCCGATGTGCCCGTGCCGTCGTCTTTCATCTTCTTGTACTTCCTGTCCAGCAGCCAGCCTTCCGCCAGAACACCCACGGCATCGCCGTTGTGCTCTGAGGCCAGTTTTTTCATGGATTCCTCTTCTTCCCTTGACACCAGTTCGGTATAGCGTACAAGGGCTCCGAGCGGATATGTCCCGTCATAGGTCTGATGCATTAGGGCCGATGCTGCCGAGTTGTCTGTGTTCCGGGAGAAAAGGTGCCATAGCGCGTAATCATAGTCGCTGGACAGAAAACGCGGAAGCACATTTCCGAAAGTGTATTGCAGGATAAGAGGATCGTTAGACCAGAACTCCGGGTTGGAAGAAGATTTGAGCTTGGTCTCGTTCGCCATGATGTACGAAATGAGGCTGTCGGCCTGGTCGTGGCGGCGGTCGTAGATTATCGCCACCGGCTCCCCGAACCTGTCGAGGTCCTGTTCCATCTGTCTGGTGAGGTCTTCACGCAGTTTCCAGTTGCTCTCGGAGCGCAGCCGGACATATTTCTGGCTCGCGTCATAGAAGTCCCAGGCGAGGCGATTCGCTTCCGCCTGTCTTTTGATCTCCTCAAGGGTTGAGGCCTGCTTCTTGGGCCTGTCCGCCTTGACGGCCTTCTTGTAGTCGGCCCAGAGGGCGGTGAGGCGGTGTCCGTCACCGTCCTTGGCGGCGGCGGACAATGCTGTCATCACGATGGCAAATGCGCAGAGTATCCGTTTCATAAACTCTATTTTTCCAGATAGGAGATGCATTCGGACACCACAAAGTTGCTTCCTCCGATATAGACGAGGCTCCCCGGGACTTCTCCGGCATCGTGCAGCGCCGCCTCGACGCCCTCCGCCACGCTGTCATAAGTCTGGCGCTCCAGGCCGCCGGTCATCTCGTAGAGGGTCTCCACCGGGAGAGACCGGCTGATGGCCGGGGCGACGAGGTAATATCTGGCGTGAGGGGGCATCAGGGGGCGTATCGCACGGATGTCCTTGTCCGCCATCACTCCATATACTATGAATAGCGGTCTGCCGCTGCCGGTCAGCCGGCCGAAATTGATGCGGAGCGCATCGGGGTTGTGGCCTATGTCGCAGATGGTCTCCGGATTCTCGCGGAGCCTCTCCCAGCGTCCCCGGAAGCCTGTGATGCGCCCGCTGTGCGAGATGGCCTCTTTGTCGGCGTCCACTCCGAGTATCTCGAGGGCGGAGAGGACGGTATGCAGGTTCTCCTCCTGATACGGCCCGTGCAGGTCAAGTCCGAAATCCTCTTCCGGGAAGTCATCCGCGAAGAAGAGCGGGCAGTGCGCTTCGGCGGCCGCCTTCTCGAATACCGGCGCTGTCTCAGGGTCGCGCGCGGCCACGAGGGCTGGCACGCCGCTCTTGAAGATTCCGGCTTTCTCTGCGGCTATCATGGCCCGCGTGTCACCGAGCATCGCGCAGTGGTCCAGGCCTATGCTGGTGATGATACTGAGCTCAGGGATTATGATGTTGGTGCTGTCCAGCCTCCCTCCAAGCCCCGTTTCTATCACGGCGATGTCTACCTCTTCGGCGGCGAACCAGCTGAATGCCATTCCGGTAGTGATTTCGAAGAACGAGAGGCCTTCCGACGGCGCGCTCTGGAGGAAGTCCCAGACATATTGCTCGCTCACCATTCTCCATCCGCCGTTCTCTATTATCTTCATCCTCTCCCTGAAGTCTATCAGGTGCGGGGAGGTGTAGAGCCCGACCCTGAGACCGCTTGCGGCGAGCGCTGCGGCGAGCATCGAACTGACCGAGCCCTTGCCGTTGGTGCCTGCGACATGGATGGAAGGGTACTTCCTCCACGGCTGCCCCAGGGCGGCGTCAAAGCTTGTCATCCCTCCGAGTCCGGGCTTGTATGCCCCCGGCGTGAATCCGTCCTTCTGGACCGAGGGGTGCTTGTCGAACAGGTCCAGGATGAGTTTGTCGTATCTTTCTTTATTGTATTCCATAATTTTCTTCTTTCATCAAATTTAATTAAATTTACGCACTAATGTTAAGATTGCCCAAGGGATGCAACTTATTTTTTAACGATTGCTAATCTGAACTGTAATGTTGAAAACGGCCGAGGCTTTGTATTCTCAATATGTCATCGACGGAGTGAAGCAGGAATGTACACCCGCCCAACTGCTCCGGACTGTCTGCGCAAAGGTTCTGCCTGCGGAGTCCGGCGCCGTGTGCCCGCCCGTGATCGACGAGACAGTCGACCCCCCGGTTGGGGAGTTTGACCTCGCTTCCCTCGACATAAGAAAATGCCTTGAGCTTGTGCGTGGCGCTGACAGTTCCATGCCTCTGGCCTATATGGAGTCCTGCACCCGTTTCCGGCTGGCTCTTTCCCTTGAGGATGTTCTCTGGCGGAAGGGGCATTTCAGGCTCGGGGATCTGCGGCCGGCGGCCTTCTGGAAGTGGAATGACGCGTCGGTGGGCCGGATGGCTGCTTTCTATGCTTCCGTGCAGAGTGCTGCCGACTATGTCGATGCCTTGGGAATCAGCTTCTCTGAGGCGTCCTTGCAGCAGAGCCGGTCTTGCGGCCTGTCTTTCAGAATAGGTATAGATTGCACTGCCCCTGATGAGGAGATATTCATCCAGGAGCCGTTCCGGACCGAGAATCCGAGGATGTCGCAGGCGAGGGCTTGCGGACGGAGCCTTGTCCCGGACCCTGACAGCTGGGTGATTTACATACCGTTCGACACGGCCGATTTCCGCCTCGGCGGTTCTCTTCTCGCGCAGGTGGCGGGGATAGGTGACGTCCCGGCGGACATCAGCGACGCGGACTGCTTCATCGACTGTTTCGAGGTGGTGCGCGAGTTCGTGGAGGACGGGCTGCTGCTGTCCGGAGCTTCTGTCGGAGAGGGAGGCCTGATGACCACCCTGGACATGATGACGGGGGAGAGCTGTGGGCTTGCGGCTGACATATCTGCCATAATGCACTCTTATCAGGAGAAGCATGCGGCCAGGGTGCTTTTCTCGGAGCTGCCTGGCGTCGTGGTGCAGATCCGGGATTCTGACTTCGACTATCTTGATGCGGAGCTGCTGCTTCAGGATGTGGCCTATTTCCCTCTCGGACATCCGTCCGCGGAGCTGACGGGCGTGGATGTCAAGTTCTCGGAGAAATCAGGAATACAGACCATTTTGGAATCCCTGATGCGTAACGCTGAAGGGGAGGACTGAAAAATAATAACACTATGGGCAAACCGAAAATCTTCGTCCTGGACACCAATGTCATCCTGCACGACTATCGTGCGCTCAGGCATTTCCAGGACAACAACATTGTAATACCTGTCGCCGTGGTGGAGGAGCTTGACAAGTTCAAGAAGGGCAATGACGCCCTGGCCTTCAACGCGCGCGGCTTCATGCGTGAAATCGACCGCATCACCGAGGGCCGCTGCTTCGGGCGTGACGGCCTGCCTATCGGCAAGGGCCTGGGCCTTGTCAAGGTGGAGCCGAACCATCCGTTCAGCGAAGAGTATTCGCAGATGTTCGTGGACGACATCCCGGACCACAGGATATTGGCCACGGCGATGTGGGTACGTGACAATCACCCGGGAGTATTCGTGGCGCTTGTCACCAAGGATGTCAATCTCCGTCTGAAGGCCAAGGCCGCGGGGATGGAGGTACAGGACTACCTGACCGACAAGGTCGAGGAGCAGAGGATAGAGAATTCGCTCAAGGAGGTCCAGTCCAGACCGCTGTCCCCGGAACTGATGCAGGAGCTGTGCTATGGCCCTCAGACCTCGTTGCCGCGGGAGGCTGTCATGAAGACCGAGCCGGTCCCGAACCAGCTGTTCAAGTTCGTCTGGGAGAACGGTGCCGAGGGTTCCGCCTGCGCGCGGTATGATGCCGCCGGTGACAGGATAGTGCTCATCAAGACTCGTGAGGCATACGGCATACGGCCTCGTAACGAGGAGCAGATGATGGCCTTGGACGCCCTTCTCAACAGGAAGGTGGAACTTGTCTCCCTGACCGGCGGGGCCGGTACGGGCAAGACCCTGCTCGCTCTCGCGGCCGCTCTGGAACAGGAGAAAGACTACGAGCAGATCATCATCTCGCGTCCGGCCGTGGTGCTGGGCAATCAGGAACTCGGGTTCCTCCCGGGAGACCAGAAAGCCAAGATGACCCCGTTCCTCCAGCCGCTCATGGACAATCTCAATGTCATCAAGGCCCAGTTCCGCCCGTCTTCAAGGGAGGCTCTCAGGATAGAGAGCATGCTCTCCCAGGAGAAACTGATCATAGAGCCTCTCGCCTATATCAGGGGCCGGAGCCTCGGGAAATGCTACTTCATAATCGATGAGGCCCAGAACCTCACCCCGCACGAGATCAAGACCATCATAACCAGGGCCGGAGAGGGCACCAAGATGGTGTTCACGGGCGACATCTTCCAGATTGACCAGCCATATCTGGACCAGTGGTCCAACGGCTTGACGCATCTTGGCGAGAAGATGGCCGGGCAGAGGATATTCCAGCACATATTCCTGCGCCGGGGCGAGAGAAGCCGCCTGTCTGAACTTGCGGCGGAATTGCTCTAGTCGGGAATTTTCAATAACTTTGCATGTTTAAGGATTTATAGAGTATGTTTGAAACGAAGAAAAGAGTTTATTGCTTCGGCGGCAAGACGGCCGAAGGCGATGGCTCGATGCGCGAGCTCCTTGGAGGAAAGGGAGCCAACCTGGCCGAGATGAGCAAGCTCGGCATGCCGGTGCCGGCAGGATTTACCATCACTACAGAATGCTGCGCCGAGTATTATGAACTCGGAGGCGGTTATACCGAGGACCTCAAGATGGAGGTGAGGGCCGCACTGAACGCGACCGAAAAACTTATGGGAAAGAAATTCGGCGATCCGAAGGATCCTCTCCTCGTGAGCTGCCGTTCCGGAGCCAGAAGTTCCATGCCGGGCATGATGGACACCATCCTCAACATCGGCCTCTGCTCCGAGACTATTCCCGGGATGATTGCAAAGACGGACAATCCGCGTTTTGTATATGATGCATACAGGCGTCTGATAATGATGTATTCAGATGTCGTCATGGAGAAGGCTGAGGGCATAGAGCCGGCAGACGGGCAGGGCATACGCCAGCAGCTCGACAAGATGATGTCCGAACTCAAGGAGGCCAGGGGCTACACCTCAGACACCGAGATTACAGCAGAAGAGCTCAAGGACCTCTGCGAGAAGTTCAAGGTGAAGGTCAAGGAGGTTCTCGGAGTCGAGTTCCCTGACAACGCCAAGGCTCAGCTCTGGGGCTCCATCGGCGGCGTCTTCAAGTCATGGAACGGCAAGAGGGCCATCGCATACCGCCATATCGAGAAGATTCCTGATGACTGTGGCACGGCGGTGAACGTGCAGTCCATGGTGTTCGGCAACATGGGCGAGACTTCCGCCACCGGCGTGGCGTTCTCCCGCAACCCTGCCACCGGTGACAACAAGTTCTATGGAGAGTGGCTCATCAACGCCCAGGGCGAGGATGTGGTGGCCGGAATCCGCACCCCGAACCCTCTCAACGAGGCGACCAAGAACGAGCACAACAAGGATCTCCCGTCTCTTGAGAAGGCGATGCCTGAGGTGTATGCCGAGCTTGACGCGATCCGCACGAAGCTTGAGGCGCACTTCCACGACATGCAGGACATCGAGTTCACCATACAGGAAGGCAAACTCTGGATGCTCCAGTGCCGTATCGGCAAGCGTACGGGCCTTGCCGCGCTTCAGATGGCCATAGACATGCTTGCAGAAGGCATGATCGATGAGAAGACAGCTGTGATGAGAGTTTCTCCTGCCCAGCTTGACGAGATTCTCCACCCTGTACTCAACGCCGCTTCCGAGAAAGCCGCCAAGATGGTGGCGCGCGGACTTCCTGCTTCTCCGGGCGGAGCCGTCGGCACTCTCGTGTTCTCTTCCGAGGCCGCGATGGAGGCCGCAGAGGCCGGCAAGAAGGTGATTCTCGTCCGTGAGGAGACTTCTCCTGAGGATATTCAGGGCATGCGCGCTTCCGCCGGCATCCTTACGGCACGCGGCGGCATGACTTCGCACGCTGCTCTCGTCGCCCGCGGCTGGGGCAAGTGCTGCATAGTCGGCTGTGAGTCCATGATAATCGACCTTGACAAGAAGACCGTCAAGTTCGGCCAGAATTCCAAGGTGTACAAAGAGGGTGACTGGTTCTCCCTCAACGGCTCCAAGGGTGTCGTGTATGCATCCAAGGTGGATACCATGGATGCGAGCGAGAATCCGGTGTTCATCAAGTTCATGAACATCGTGGACAAGTATCGCCGTCTCGGGGTGCGTGCCAATGCCGACACGCCGGAGGATGCGCTGAAGGCGATGCAGTTCGGAGCCGAGGGTATCGGACTTTTCCGTATCGAGCACATGTTCTACGGCAAGAACTCTGAAGTTCCTCTCGCCAAGTTGCGCAAGATGATTCTCTGCAATACGGACGAGGAGCGTAAGTCAGCCCTTGAGGAGCTGGAGCCGTTCATCAAGGCATCCGTCAAGAGCACGCTCCGCGTGATGGACGGCAAGCCGGTGGTGTTCCGTCTGCTTGACCCGCCTCTCCACGAGTTCGTGCCTAAGACGGAAGAGAAAGAGAAGGAGGTCGCCAAGGAGCTTGGCATCAGCGTGTCCGAGGTCATCAAGAGGGGTGAAAGCCTCCATGAGGTGAACCCTATGATGGGACTTCGCGGTGTGCGCCTGCATGTGGCTTATCCGCTCATCGCCGAGACCCAGTACAGGGCGATCTTCACCGCTGTGGCGGAACTTCAGAAGGAGGGATATCACCCGCAGCCGGAAATCATGATTCCTGTGACGGTCTCCGCCCGCGAACTCAGTTTCCAGAAGGCTATCTGCGACCGTATCAAGGCTGAGGTCGAGGTCCATTTCGAACAGACGATCAACTACCATTTCGGGACCATGATCGAAATCCCGCGTGCCGCTCTCACCGGTGAGAGGATGGCCCGTGCGGCGGAGTTCTTCTCCTTCGGCACCAACGACCTTACCCAGATGACCCTCGGATTCTCCCGCGACGATGTCGGGACTTTCATGGGCAACTATCTCGGCCACAAGATTCTTGACGCCGATCCGTTCCAGACCATCGACACCAAGGGCGTCGGCAAGCTTGTGGAGTATGGCGTACAGTCAGGCCGCGCAAGGCGTGCCGATCTCAAGTGCGGTGTCTGCGGCGAGCATGGCGGAGACCCTGATTCCATCAAGTTCTTCAGCAAGATCGGTATCGACTATGTGAGCTGTTCTCCATTCCGCGTGCCTATCGCCCGCCTTGCGGCGGCGCAGGCCGCCATCGAGCAGAGCAACTAGACTAAAGACATAAGCAGCCGGGCCTCTGATGGCGGCTGCATGGCAGAAGGGGCCGGCTGGAAATTGTTTTCAGCCGGCCCTTAGTAATCGTTAAAAAATAAGTTGCATCACCGTTGGCAATCTTTTTGGTCAATATTCCTTTTTTCATCAGTCATGTGCCACCGGCACACTCCTTCTTCAAAAAGAAATCTATCCACAAAAATCTTTGCCAAATCTGCGGCAACTTATTTTTCGCCGCTTACTTAACATTTCCCGGCCCCGTCCGTCTATTATATGACGCGTCACGAAAACGACAATGAATATGAATAAAAAGTTTTTATTGATAATTACTCTGGTGCTGGCGGCCGCTGTGTTTTGTCCGGCTCAGGCGAAGCCGGAGGGGAAGAAAGTCCCCCGCACGGCGATAAACGCCCTGATCAACGATTACCGCCACCACGATGAATTCGAGAGCATCAATCTCGGGAAATTCATGACATACCTCGTAAAGAAGGCGGGAGCCATCAGTCTCTATGACGACGATATGGACGGGCAGGAGATGGAAGAGGCGCGGCTTGCTTTCAACGCGATGAAATCCATCAAGGGAATCACCGTGGCGGATTACGAAGACTGCAGCCCGAAAGTCAGGCGGGACTTCAACCGGAAGATGAGCAGGCTGCTTGACGAAGTCGAACTCCTGATGTCCGCCAAGGACGACGATGAGTCGGTCTACATCTACGGCTATGTCTCCGGCGACGGGACGAAGGTCAAGGATCTGGTGATTTTCGCGCCGGACGAGGGGTCGCTCATCTGCCTGTACGGCACGATAGACATGGACAATGTCGGCAAACTGGTAAACGCGGCGAAATGACGGCCGAAAGATTCAGAAAAGAGTATCTTCCCCTCCAGGACGAGCTTTACCGGGTTGCGTTCTACATCTTGGAGTCAAGTACTGATGCCGAAGACGCGGTGCAGGACCTGTACCTGAGACTTTGGGATGCGGCGGATGCGCTTGACGGCATAAGCAGCCCCAAAGCCTACTGCATACGCCTGCTGCGCAACATCTGTGTGGACAAGCTCCGCAGATGCCGGCCAGATGGCGAGGAGAAGCTGCCCCTGCAGGCCTCTGACGAGGCTCTCCCGGACGAGAGACTGGACGGTCGCCAGAAGCTCGATGCGGCGATTGGACGGATGTCCACGCTAAGCGAGAGCGAGAGGACGGTCTTGATGATGAAGGTCTTCGATGATCTCAGTTACGAGCAGATACAGAAGCGGACGGGTCTCAGCTATCTCAGCCTGAGAGTGCACTTGAGCAACGCGAGGAGAAAAATCAGAAAATCCATAGACAAGATATGAAACGTAGAGAAGACATAGAAAGGATAGACCTGGAAGAGCTCGAGAAGATCGCTTCGGACAGTTCAGTGCCGGTACCGGAGAGTCTCCACCGGAGAGTCGAAGACGCCCTTACGGCGGCCTGCGCAGTGAAGAGCGTTCCGGGCAGGAAGGCCTGGAGGTTTGCCCTGATTCCTGCGGCGGTGGCCGTGGCGGCAGCCCTGACGGTGGGCCTTAACTATCAGAGCGCCAGCCGTATGCCGGCCGACACTTTTACGGATCCACAGGCGGCCTACGCCGAATTGGAGAGAACTTTCGGATACATTTCGAACAAGATCAACGCAGGCAGGGAGATGACGGACGCCGCCCTGTCTCAGGTGGACAAGGCGTCCAGGATAATTGACAACATCAACAAGAAATAAAAACAAATCATCATGAAAAAAATAGCCCTTATCGCAGCCTTTTCCCTCCTCGTCGCAACGGCATTCGCGCAGGACGGGAAGTCAATCTACAACAAATACTCCGACGAGAAGAACGTGAGCGCGGTCTACATCTCCCCGACGATGTTCCGGCTCATGGGAAGCATTCCGGAGATAGAGATGATGGACGAGGATGTCAACCTCACTCCATATATCAAAGAGATGACAGGCATGTATCTGATAGATAGTGAGAATCCTAAAATCAACGCTTCGCTCGCCGAAGACGCGGACAAGATGGTGCGTAGCGGCAGATATGAACTTCTTCTCGAGGCCAAGGATGACGGGGAGCGCGTCAGAATCTACATCGTCCCGGAAGGGGAGTATGTGACCAACTTCGTCATGACCGCCACTGAACCCGGCGAATGCGTGTTCATCTCCATCGAGGGCAGACTCCTGCGCAAAGACCTGGAGAGGCTTATCGCGAGCGCCGTAAGCGACTGAGCCTGAGACGGAACGAAGTACGGAACAGACAGGGGCTGGTCAGATTATATCTGGCCAGCCCCCTGTCTGTCGATTTGAAATCGTATTAATACTTATTGAGCGGCACGCCTGCCGTCATCTGGTTGACGCGGCGTTTGATGCTCTCAAGGGTCTTGGCGTGAGCCTCGAGCCCGGCGCTCTGCTCTTCGGTAGGGACCTCTCCCTTCTTGAGGCTGAGGGCGTCCACATGCTCGGCGCAGGAGGTGAGGGCCTCATCGATGAGTCCTACTATTTCTACCATGTCCTTCTCCACATATCCTCTTGAGGTGATGGCCGGTGTGCCGACGCGTATGCCGGAGGTCTGGAATGGGGAACGGGTATCGAACGGTACCATATTCTTGTTGACGGTGATGCCCGCCCTTTCGAGCTGGGTCTCGGCGATGCGCCCGGTGAGAGACTCGAACTTGCCCCTGAGGTCAACGAGCATGAGGTGGTTGTCCGTGCCGCCGCTGACTATCTTGTAGCCGCGCCTGATGAACTCGTCGCTCATGGCCTTGGCGTTGGCGACCACCTGCTTCTGGTAGTCCTTGAACTCCGGCTGGAGCGCTTCGAAGAATGCTACGGCTTTGGCTGCGATGACATGCTCCAGCGGACCGCCCTGCACTCCCGGGAACACGGAAGAGTCAAGGATCTGGCTCATCTTCTTGACAACTCCCTTAGGGGTTGTCCTGCCCTGAGGGTCGTCGAAGTCCTTGCCCATGAGGATGACGCCGCCGCGTGGACCGCGAAGGGTCTTGTGGGTGGTGGATGTCACGATGTGGGCATATTCAACAGGATTCTTCAAGAGTCCGGCGGCGATGAGTCCGGCGGTGTGGGCCATGTCAATCCAGAGGATTGCCCCGACCTTGTCCGCTATCTCCCTCATCCTGGCGTAGTCCCACTCTCTCGAGTATGCGGAGGCTCCGCCGATGATGAGCTTCGGCTTGCATTCGAGCGCCGTCTGCTCCATCTTGTCGTAATCGATCGTCCCCGTCTGCGGGTCAAGGCCATAGGCGACCGCATGATAGAGGATGCCGGATGCGTTGACCGGAGAACCGTGGGTGAGATGTCCTCCCTGGCTGAGGTCGAGCCCCATGAAGGTGTCGCCCGGGTGGAGAATGGCCATGGTCACGGCCATGTTGGCCTGGGCTCCCGAGTGCGGCTGCACATTGGCCCATTCGGCATTGTACAGAGCCTTGAGCCTGTCGATGGCCAGCTGCTCAATCTGGTCCACCACTTCGCATCCCCCGTAGTAGCGCTTGCCCGGATAGCCTTCCGCATACTTGTTGGTGCAGATGGATCCCATTGCCTTCAGCACGCCTTCGGTGACATAGTTTTCGGAAGCGATGAGCTCAAGCCCTGATTCCTGACGCTCCTTTTCCTTCTTGATGAGGTCGATTATTTGGATGTCCTGTTTCATATTTTAGTGTTTGAACGAGGGCAAATATAATGATTATTTCAGTACCTTTGCCCCGTGTCAGACAGGAAACTCAAGAATATCGAACTTGGCCGCGTAAGACCGGAAGAATACAGAGCACTCCCGCCGTCCGGCGTGGTGGTGGTTCTTGACAATATACGCAGTGCGCACAATGTCGGCAGCGCATTCCGCAGCGGCGACGCGTTCAAGGCGGACCGTATCATACTGTGCGGGATTTGTGCCTGCCCGCCGTCGGCCGAGATCCATAAATCCGCCCTCGGGGCGGAAAACAGCCTCCCGTGGGAGCACTTCGACGACACCATGCAGGCCGTCGCGGCCCTCAAAGAAGAGGGCTATACCATCATAAGCATAGAGCAGACCGAAAAGGCCGTCCCCCTGCAGGACTTCTGTCCTGAGAGAGGCGGCCTTTATGCTTTCGTGTTCGGGAACGAGGTGGACGGTGTGCGTCAGGATGTCGTGGACGCTTCGGATTTTTCGCTTGAGATTCCGCAGTTCGGCTCCAAGCATTCCCTCAACGTGTCCGTATCCGTCGGCATAGTCCTCTGGCAGTTCCGCAGCGCTCTGCTCTGAGCCTACCTGCGCCGTGGCTGCTGCTGAGCGGGTTTGATGTCCTTGAGCTCAGGGATGGAGTCCTTCAGCAGCTCCTGGATGATGATGGCTTCGAGGTTCCATTGGGCGACATCGTTGGTGCTGACATTCGGGTCCTCGACGGAAGGCTCCAGCACATCCGGACCTCCGATCGGAGTGAGGCTCACTCTTTCGGCCACCTTGCCGTCAGGGCCGATGACACCGCTCAGGAAGCGCTTCCAGGCGGTCTGCGCCAGATAGGAGTCGCCTTTGCGGGCCGCGGCTATTGCGGTGAGTCTCGGGATGTTCCAGTGTCCCCACCAGTTCTTGTATTTCGCGTTTTCGGGCAGGTCGCGGATAGGGTCGTCCTTAGGCACGCCGTACCAGCTCGCGTAATCGAGCCAAGTCCTGGTGAATTTCTTGTTGTCAACCTCGTCCAGCACTTCCATGAACACCTCCACACTGCTCTGCAGGTTGGCGAGGTGGTTCTTGTTCGTGATCCACTCGGGGTCGCCCTCGTATGTGAGCACTCCGGTCTGCGGGTCATAGCCGTAAGGCCCCTGACCGGTGAAGAGCCCGTTAGGAAGGTCGCACAGCGAGTTCATGCCTGCGTTGATCTTGTCGAGCCACTTCTTGTCCCCGGTGCGCTCCCACTCTGTGAACCAGTTCCCCACGAGGGAAGTCCAGTCAGGTCCCCAGCGCAGACGTGTAGGCTGGGCTGTAGGGAATTGCGAGCGTGGCTGAGCCCTGACGAGCGGGTCGAATTCGATGATGGCCTGGTCAGCGTCGACTGACTCGTGCATCAGGTCGCCGAGCCTGTCGTCGGTGGTGAGATAATAATAGTATCTCTTCCACCATGCCTGTCCTACGCGGGCTTCTTTGGCCCCGCATCCCCAGTGGCTTACATTGTGGCGCGTGCCGAGGCCTTTCATCCTGCCGATGTGATAGGCGTCCACTTCCGAGGTGTGGCGCGTCATCGCCGTGGCCATCCTGAAGAAGTCAGGCCTGCCTGAGCGGATGAAACCGAACCACAGCCAGAGGTCTGTCTCAAGTTCCGTGTTGTCCCAGGCCCTTCCGCCCGCGTCGTAGTTCCAGCAGTGGCGGTCAGGGTTGTATGAGTGCATCACATCGCCGTAGTTCCAGAAGCCGTACCACCTCTGGCTCTCGACGCAGGTTTCGTAGTATTTGAGATATTTGTCAATCTGTCTTTCGAGATACTGCTGGGTGTCATTGCCGTTCCTGGCCGGGAGCGACCATACGCCGAAGGCGCCGGCATCGTGGAGATACTGAGGCGTGACCATCATCTGGACGATGTCCTGCCCTATGTTTGCCATGTCTGAGATTTCCGCCCTTGACGGCATCTCTCCATATGGGAAGAGCATGAGTTCGCTGGTGCGGGCTATGCCGTACGGGGTGTCATAGCCTTCCACCCAGTCTTCGTACGACGACCGGAGGTCGTGACCCTCTATGTCATAGTGGCGCAGGTCCATCGCGTCACTCTCCGGGCTCCACATCCAGACGGTGAGCCTGCCCCTGTCCGTGCGCATGTCGTTCGCCTCAAATTCGGCCGGGAAGGACTGCCAGAAATTCTTCAAAGATACCCCGATGCCTCCGGACACGTCGCCGGCGAGCGCGAATCCGCGGGCGCGGCGGCCTCCGGCGGTGCCGAACCAGCAGCTGTGGCTGCCCGTCCTCTTCTGGATGGTAAATCCGTCGGAAGAGACCTGGACGAGCTTGTAGTCATTGTATTTGGCCCAATTGTCAAGGTTCATCCGGCCGTTTTCCGGATATTCCTCGTAGTTCGGGATTCTCTTCCCCGCAACCTGCAGGGTGCTTGCTCCCGGCTTGTCAAATGACGGGCGTTCCCCGGGCTTGAGGATGTAGAGCTGGCCGAGAAGCGGCTCGACGCTTTCCTGCCAGAGTCCGTCACCTTCTCCGGCAAATGACACATGGCGGTTCTGGAGCTGCTCGCGGAAAGGAAGGGAGAATTCGAGTCCGAGTCCCTTTACGAAATCCTTGTGCTCGTCTCCGTCAAAGACGAAGCTGTGCACGATCTTCATTGGCTGTACACCTTTATATATATAGAAGCGCACGCAGAAAGGCAGCCACTCGCGTGTGCCGTCGAGAGACTTGTGGCAGCCCTCGACTTTGACAACCGTGGCGACATCGCCGCCGCGCTCCACGGCTGCTGAGGTGACGCGGCTCTCAAAATCCTCGAAAGAAATCGGCCCGCCCTCTTCTCCGGAGCGCTTCTCGAGTCTGCAGACCAGGCGCCCGTCCGAGGCTATCTCCTTGCCGTCCAGCGTTATGCTGCTCACGAGGCGGCTGCCGCTCTTGGGGAAGGTGATCTGGTAGAGTCCGTTGTCGATGACAATGGCGGAGGCGTCATCGGAGAGAACCATGCTTCCACTTGTCCGGGGCGCCGCTTTGGCGGCTTTGGCTGCCTTGCGGGCTGTGCGTCTGTCGGCGGTGACGGCTTCAAGCGTCAGTCCGTCCGCCTGTGCGGGGCTGATCGCCGCATCGAAGCCCATCCACTTCACGCTGCCGTCGGAGTAGCGTGCCAGGACCCTGTGTTGTGACGGGACGATGTTGCCGGAGGCGTCTTTCAGGATGAAAGTCCCGTATTCATTCATGCTGCCTTTGGCGAAAGGCACGCCCCAGCTCTGCCCGATACTGTAGGAGGGGCTCTTGTCAATCCATCGTAAATCAATGGATTCTGCCCTGACGGGGCTGAATGTCGCCATCAGAGCGGATGCCAAGATCAAAAATCTTTTCATTTGCTTTTGGAATTGAATGTGGTAATTTGTCCTTGCAAATCTACTGAATCTGCGGCAAAATGACAAATTGTCACTGGCACGGACATTGATTGTTATTGCTGCGTCCGGCAGGGGCCGGATAAAACTGAATAATATTTAAAACGATAACATTATGATCAAACCATTAGCAGACAGGGTTCTGATTGAGCCTAAAGAGGCAGAAACCAAGACGGCGGCCGGCATCTATATTCCGGATACGGCCAAGGAGAAACCACAGCAGGGTACGGTTGTAGCGGCCGGTCCGGGCAAGAAGGACGAGCCGATGGAAGTCAAGGCCGGAGACCAGGTGATTTACGGCAAATATGCCGGCACCGAGGTGACTTTCGAGGATAAGAAGTATCTCATCGTCAAGCAGTCTGACATTCTCGCTGTTCTGTAATATAAATATTGAATCATTATGGCAAAGGAAATAAAATTTGATGTTGATGTCCGTTCCAAGATGAAGGTAGGAGTGGACTCTCTTGCAAACGCAGTTAAGGTGACACTTGGTCCGAAAGGCCGCAATGTCGTGATTGATAAGAAATTCGGTGCTCCTCAGATTACCAAGGACGGCGTGACTGTCGCCAAGGAGATTGAACTTGAGGACCGTTTCGAGAATATGGGTGCGCAGATGGTCAGGGAAGTGGCTTCCAAGACCAACGAGCAGGCAGGTGACGGTACGACCACCGCTACTGTCCTCGCGCAGGCCATCATCAATGTCGGCATCAAGAATGTCACCGCGGGCGCCAATCCTATGGATTTGAAGCGCGGTATCGACAAGGCTGTCGCCACTGTTGTCGACGACCTCAAGAAGCGCAGCCAGAAGGTCGGCTCCGATTATTCCAAGATCGAGCAGGTCGGCACGGTTTCAGCCAACAACGACGTGCACATCGGCAAGCTCATCGCTGACGCCATGTCAAAGGTGGGCAAGGACGGTGTCATCACTGTAGAGGAGGCCAAAGGCACCGAGACTGAGGTCAAGGTTGTCGAGGGCATGCAGTTCGACCGCGGCTACATCTCTCCTTATTTCATGACCAACTCCGACAAGATGGAGGCGGATCTCTCTAATCCTTCCATCCTCATCTGCGACAAGAAGATTTCTTCGATGAAGGATCTCCTTCCTATCCTTGAGCCTGTTGCCCGTGAAGGCAAGGAACTGCTCATCATCGCAGAAGATGTCGACGGCGAGGCTCTCACAACCCTGGTTGTCAACAAGCTCCGCGGTACTCTCAAGATCGCTGCCGTCAAGGCTCCTGGCTTCGGTGACCGCCGCAAGGAGATGCTTCAGGACATAGCCACCCTTACCGGTGCGGTAGTCGTTTCTGAGGAGAGGGGTTTCACCCTCGAGAACACGACTCCGGACATGCTCGGCAAGGCCGAGAAGGTGACCATCACCAAGGAGAACACCACCATCGTGGGAGGTGCCGGCGCCAAGGACGCCATCCAGGAGAGGGTTGATTCCATCCGCAAGCAGATTGAGGCCAGCACTTCAGACTATGACAAGGAGAAGCTCAAGGAGCGTCTCGGGAAGCTTTCCGGCGGTGTGGCCGTGCTCTATGTAGGCGCTACCACGGAGGTCGAGATGAAAGAGAAGAAAGACCGTGTCGAGGATGCGCTCAACGCGACCCGCGCGGCTGTCGAGGAGGGTTATCTCCCGGGCGGCGGAGTGTCATACATCCGCGCCGCCGAAGCCCTTGAGGGCATGAAGGGCGAGAACGATGACGAGACCACCGGTATCCATATCGTGGCCAAGGCCATCGAGGAGCCTCTCCGCCAGATTGCCAGCAACGCCGGCGTGGACGGCGCTGTCATCATCCAGAAGATTAAGGAAGGCAAGGATGACTTCGGGTACAATGCGCGCACTGGCGAGTATGTCAACATGTACGAGGCCGGCGTCATCGACCCGACCAAGGTGTCACGTGTCGCTCTTGAGAACGCGGCTTCAGTTGCCGGCATGTTCCTCACCACTGAGTGCGGCATCGTGGACATCCCGGAACCGGCTCCTGCAGCTCCTGCGATGCCGGCCGGCGGAATGATGTAACAGAAGACACTTTTATAATGTAGCAGCTCCGGCTGCGGAGAGGAATCAATGCCTCTCCGCAGCCGGAATTGTCGTTTGCAGGGCCCCGCCGTCCATTATTTCTGAAATTTTCAAAAAATTTACGAACAGGCCTTGCAAGTTCGCCAAAAATGCCTACCTTTGCATCCCCGAAAACGAAGGGGGTCGGTTTTTCCCGCCGGAGCGGCTTACCGCCGCAAAAAAATCTCCAAAAAAGATTTGCGGAATCAGAAAAAGTGACTACCTTTGCAATC
>ERZ1026860.184-NODE-184-length-48153-cov-14.062664_pt1 | contig 48153 bp, 48 predicted proteins | sample MGYA00380160_ERZ1026860 | MGnify/ENA primary metagenome ERZ1026860 (study PRJEB33269, sample SAMEA4719796) | human gut metagenome | biome: human-associated habitat; feature: organic feature; material: feces | place: Cameroon | collected 2013-10 ... | reverse complement strand
ATAGCATATAGACCTTGGAGAGGGTCTATAAACACTACTACTTTATAATACGAGGCAGCTTATATGAAGATATTAATTGGCCTGATCGTTGTGTTTCTGGCGATTGTATATATCTACACCTTTCTGAAGATCAGAAAGAAAAGGAAAAACAAAACACCGGATGCTGTTGAGAGCTTTCATCAGAAATATGACCGTACCCATGGTAAGCCTGAACCGGATCCTAAAACGCCGGATCACACGAACCAGATTACCCGTTACAACAGTGCTGTAGATTATATCACCAGGGAAGATCTGGCTGATGACAAAAACCGCTTTACAAACAGCCTGTAAGATAATCATTATGTGGTCAGGTTCAGACATCACTGTTCGTTAAACTTGTGATGTTTCAAGAAAGTGGACTTTCCGCAGGAAAGGGAGCGTTAATTGATTGCGTGCGACACTCATTCTCCAACAGGAGCACGCAGGTTATCAATTATTTTTGAAATAATAGTTTAACAGAATAGCGCAATGTCGAATAAAATCATTCAAGCGGTTTTGACCGACTTCTATTAATTTAGAGGTCGGTTTTTTTGCGTCCTCGGAAAGGGGGTAAAAATGGGAATGCAGTTTACAGAACACTTTCAGGATGTTTTACAAGAATATAAAAAGGTGTTTTTTGAAGTTACTGGAACTGATGAGTCTTTAATTGACGATGAATCTTTAATAGCTGGATTATTGATTCACGATATGAAGCGCATGAAGTCATGTAAAAAATTAAATGAGAATGATTAGCCCCCATGTGGGGGCTACCCCCTCAATAAAAGAAAAGGAGAATATAAAATGAGAATTAAAGTAGAATTTGCAGGAACTGTATACAAAGTAAAGGAAGATTCTTTCCATGATGATAAAACAAACAAAGATATTGCTTATTTTAAAGCAATCGTAGAACAGGATAACGATATTACAACTTTGTCAGCAACAAAGGAAGTAGCCGAGATTCTGAAAAAGAAACTCATGCAGGACTACAGCTTAACAGCTGAATATGATACCGAGAGGAAAACGTTCCGGCTTGTCAATGCTGTGTTGTGGGAAGCCGGGAAGTAGTTGCCTGTTCTGAAAAATTCGTGTTGACAGTAGGGGCGCCCGTATTAGCCTTGCGGTACTTGAGGGGGTGCGGTGCCCCCTGCAAGGCTTTTTTAATAGGGCGCGGGTTCATGCTGTCAACATAATTTTTCAAGGCTGAGGGGAATTATATGATATCCTTTATCTTTGCAATATTAGCAATCAGGAAAATGACTTTATATCAGGAAAGTGGTGGATATGAATAATGTACAACGTTTTAAAATCCTTGCTTTATCTTCTGTACTCATGTGCTCGATCTGCTCTTTACCAGTTCATGCACAGGAAGAAGTAGCAGAAACGCAGGAAATAAATGATTCTTCTGAACGTCTGAATAGCTTAGAACTTCGCGTTGAGGAATTAAGTCAGATTGTAGCAGATATAAAAACATCATTGGAAGAAATCCAAACCAATGAACAGCTTGATCAAGATTACCGGATTTCAATATCTGCAAAGCTTGATACTGTTTCTACTGCTTTAACTAGTATGTTAGAAAATGATATTCTTATAATTCAGAATGAAGCAGACAAGCAGACTACAGAAGAAGCTTTTCATACTTCTGTATTAGACTATTTGTGGGAAGATATAGAAGTTACCAAAAAACTGCTAAATACATCATTGGAACAAAAAGAAACTACTGTTTCCGGCAATTCTGCAATTATGACAACCTTGGAAAATAATGCAGAAAGTAATCAGGCAGATAATGACAATCTTCTGCAAGGAATTGCTATCGTAGCCGGTGTATTGATTGGTTGTTTTGCAACAACCGTACTTTTCAAGAGGTTCAAATAAATGGGAAATTTTGTAGAATGTCTGATTGTTGGCATGGGGTTAGGAATCCTATGTACATCTATAGCCTCCATGGTAGGCTACGTGGTTGGTAAACTGCTTGATCTAATGACAAAAGTTTGATATTAAGGGCAACCTTGATATAGATAAAAGGCGAAAGCCGGAAAGGAAAGGTGTATGCTATGGAACAGACTGCAACCTCTGTAAAAGACGCTGTTATCGCAGGTCTTACTACAATCGGTAATGACTTAACTGCAACTGTAACCGGAGTGCTTCCTATCGCATTGGGAATTGTTGGCGCTGTAATGGTAATCATTTTCGGTGTGAAGATCTTTAAGAAGCTTACTGGCAAAGCGTAAGTAAAACCGAAACAGCAGGAAGAAAGGCAAGGCTCAGACCTTGCCTTTTCTATTAGATAGTTATTCGCAGATATTTCTGTGGAAATTGTAAAAAAGTAACTGATCATTTTCAAAATGGTGATAATTGAAATTGCAAATATTAAGGAAATTAAAGTCCTTTTCCAATCGTTCCATGATTAAATTTAGCGGACTTTTCCATAAGGCTTGAGAAGGTCTTATTTTTCGGACGTATGTTTTAGGCACTTCTGCTTTAGCGTTATTGTTATCTATTACCTCGATAGAAATACCGTCAAAGTAGGTTATTTTCTTAATCTTGGCAAGATGTAAGTTTTTCAGTGTTTCATCAATATCCGGTAATAATTTTGCCATATATTCAAAACGAAATTTACCCATAGTATTTTGAGGATTTAGAAGGCTTAATTGTATGTGCTTTATGTCAGAAAATCCAAAATCATTAATTAATCTACTGCATATTTCATCACAAGGTATTTCCGGGGAAATTTCTGTACAGTTACCAAAGTCATAATAATCAAAGGGAACAACGATAAAAGCAGAATTTATACCATTGCAATTTATCATCATTGAATTTTTGTAGTGAATAACCTTATTTTCTATCATGTGAAAATCCTCCTTTTTCCCATGGTAACACAATATAGAAAGGTAGTCAAAATATGAAAGAAAAAATAAAAAAAGTGAGTATATTGTTCTTGTCAATGATAGTTTGCATTACAAGTCTTGCAAGTACTCCCTTTGCAATTTCAACTGTACATGCTACTGATATAGGTGCATCTATAGAAATTTCAAGTGGTGTTATAGACGCATCTGTTCTAGTTTGGGATTTGATAGAATCAACGATCCATGCAACTGGTAGATCTGACATTTTAGAAAATGAAGATACATTTAATGAGCTTACGGAAATTGTAGCAGATGTTCTCATGAATGCAGGTGGTGGTAATTTTATGGAATCTCCGGCATATGAAGCAATGAAAAAACAATATCCTGAATTTGCTGCAATGGTAGGTACTGGCACTATATGGAATCCTGCCCCTGATGTAAGTGAGAATGATGATGTTATTGAATGGGATAATTGGCGGAAAGATCCTTTAGCAGGTGAAAATGATTCAAAATTGTGGGATCCTACTGGAAAAACATGGGAACCTGCTCCTGATCTAACAGATTGGAGAGATAAACCTTGGCAGATGCCATATGACAAAGATAATACGGATATAGGTATAGAACAAAGGGAAGAACTTGGATTTCAAGAGGGTGAAATATTTAAGACTGGAGAAGATTTTTTAAAAGAAGTTTATAGACGTAGGCAAAAAATGAACGGTGGCGGTGGCTCAGGTGGTGGAGATTCAGGAGATAGTGGAAACAACTCAAGTAAAGGTACAAAAGTAAAAATAGGTACAGGAATCCTTGCATCTGTTACCGCACTTGTAGTATCTCTTACATCTGGAAAGTCCGGCAATGAAAAAATAGACTCCCTTATGGGTACGTCAGAAACTCCTAGTTATACAGGTAGCTACAGTTATGATACCGTAACAAAAAAATACGTTTATAAGGGTTATGCTGATTATAATTCTTCTAAAGATTTAGCTTATTTATCATATTATTTTCTTGAAGATACATATGGTGAAAAAATAGCAGGTGTTTTGCGGAAAGATTATTCAGGTAGTAAGGCATATTGGTATAATACTGTAAGTTTTATAGAGTTAGGAAATAATAATGGTGTACTTTTTCCTAAGTTATGTGTGCGTAGAAAGGTTTATAAGTCAAATGGAAATTTATATGATTCAACTGCAAGATATGAAACTAGTATTACAGCTATAGAATCTATTCCGTCTGTTAACTTTCCTGTATTTTCCACACAGGAAGAAGCTATTGCATTTTTAAAAGGTGAAACTGACGATTCAACCGCAATAAACAAGGAACCTAAAAAACTAGTATGGGCGGATGTGAAAAGCATGGCAGGAAAACTACCGTCAACATTTAACAGTCTTACAAACCTACCAATCGGAAAAGCACTGTCCTCTAATGCCTTGAAAGATTTTAATAAGGATATGACCAACTACAGGAAAACAGCTTCACCTGATGATCTAACAAACACCGACACACTGACAAAAGTTGCAACAGAAACTATGCAGAAAGAGGTAGAAAAGAACACTGTAGACGAAAAAGAGAAAGAGGATGAAGATACGAAGCCTGCTCCAATGCCGGAATATCCTACCCCTGACAAGGTGGATATTGACGGATCAGAAGCAACTAGGGATTGGCGTCTAGTATTCCCGTTCTGTATTCCTTTCGATATGATAGACCTTTATCGAGTATTTGTAGCAGAACCACAAGCGCCACACTGGGAAATACCACTTAAATCTGAAACCTTTAACATTGATTACACGTTTGTTATTGACTTTGAACAGTTTGAAGTATTAGCGGAAATATTCCGTACATTTCAAATCATATTGTTTATACTTGGCCTTTGCATGATTACAAGTAAGGTCATTAAATGGTAAATGAAAGGGGTGTTGTATATGCTTGCATGGATGAAAGAACTTATAGATACATTTCTGTCATGGGTGTATGGACTTATGCCGATAAGTCCATTCGCCCCGTTTATTAGCAAAATAGCAGACCTGCCATATCTGAACTATCTTAATTGGTTCGTTCCGGTAAAACAGCTTATTATTATCGGCAATGCTTGGCTTGTTGCTATTTTCCTGTGGTACTTCTACGGAATTGTTCTCCGGTGGCTTAAGGCTATCGAGTAGCAAAAAGGGGGAGTATTATGATAACGCTATACAGTGGCACTCCAGGTAGTGGAAAAAGCTTGCATTTGGCAGAAATTTTGTATTACAGGGTAAAGAATTATAACGGTGTAGTTATTGGGAATTTCTCCCTAAATGTAAATAATATAAAAGGACGGAAAAAAGGAAAATATATCTGTGTCGATAATGACAGGCTTACCCCTGACAGACTGGCAAGCTTTTCAAATATGTACCGTAGGATAAAGCTGAAAAACAAGCCAATACCTGAGGGGAAATTTCTGCTCGTAATTGATGAATGTCAAATCATGTTTAATGCTAGGGAATGGCAGGCCGCAGGGCGGAGCGCATGGGCAAGCTTTTTTACACAACACCGTAAATATGGCTATGACATTATTCTGATTAGCCAGTTCGACCGCATGATCGACAGGCAGGTACGTGCCCTGATCGAGTACGAACTAATACATAGAAAAGTAAATAACTATGGAATAGTTGGAAAGGTGCTCGGTCTTTTGTGTGGTGGTTCTTTGTTCGTGTGTGTGAAAATGTGGTATCCCATGAAAGAAAGACTTTCCGCGCAATTCTTTATAGGCCATAAGAAGTATTTCCGGCTATATGACACGTACAAGATATTTAAAACAGCAGAAGAGAAGTAGTAGCGGAGCGCTTGAGGAATGGGGCAGGGGTCCCCAACCGAAAGCGGTGCGGTGCTACTTCTCTTCCCCCTGCTGAAAGCAGGGGTCAACAAACCGCGCGTGCGGTGTTGGGCGCGAGGGAATGCAGTGAGCGAGGTGAAACCAGCGCGTCTATGTTAGTATGCGGTTGCCTATACTTGACAATAGCAACACTTAAGTGCCATTTTTAAGGGGGTGATTTGTAGTGTTGATTCATAATGTTCGGATTTACAACTATTTAGGTGGTCAGCAGATCCGGATATACAAAAAGCCTGTAGGCAGATGTGCAGATATTTGGGATGATGTAGAATCAACGAAAAAGGAAAAAGATAAGGATAAAAAGAAGGGGGTAAAGGATGAGGAAAGAAGTAACGTAGTATCGAGGAATCGAACGATACAGAAAGTATATGAGGTAACAAGGTCAAATATGTGGGAGTGGTTTATAACGCTTACATTTAACCCTGAAAAAGTGAATAGTTTTGATTATGCAGATGTTTCTAAAGTGCTTTCTCAGCGGCTTAAACATTTAAAAGTAAGATATGCTCCTGATCTGAAGTATATCATTGTGCCGGAGCTGCATAAAAGCGGACGGTATCACTTCCATGGACTTATTGCAGATACAGGGAACATGATCTTTGAGGATTCAGGCCATAAGACCTTTGGCGGTGAGACGATTTACAATCTAGGTAACTATAAACTAGGATTTACTACCGCAACCAAGATCAATGACGTATCAAGGGCAAGCAGTTACATAACCAAGTACATCACGAAAGACCTTTGTGCCACAACAGCAAATAAGAAACGCTACTGGTGTAGCAGGAATCTGAATGAAGTAGATATTACAGACTATTGCATGACTAGGGAAGAAATAGAAACCATGCTCGATAGTCTGTCAGATAACATACAATATGCAAAAACGATTGATGTACCAATTCTTGACCAGTCTGTCAGAATACTGGAAGTTAGTGAAAATGACTAAAAAACACACGAAGGCGCCATAGGAAAAACTGTGCAACATTCACGAAAAAGAAAAAACCGCTTTACATGGTGGGTATAAGGTGCTATTATCATTTCAAGAAGTCGGGCACTGTTCGTTAAACTTGTGTTTTGCGAATAGTTTCCTGTGCCATTCAGGCTTCTTTTCTTCGACCAGATTTCCTTTGTTTTTCTTTGTGGCAGACAGAAAAAAACCTGTTGACTTCATGTACCCGTGCACAAAAAAGCCATACTGATTTCTGACAGTATGGCTTTGATATCTTTTATATATTTCATTTACTGATTCTTAGCTTCAAAGTCTTCAATATACTGGACAAGGAGCTTTACTGTTCCTTCTACACCAAGAACACTGCTGTTAATGCAGAGATCATAGCTGTCAGCACGTCCCCATTTCTTGGAGGAATAATAATTGTAATAGCTCTGTCTCTGTTTATCCTTTTTAATGCACATATCCTTTGCCTTAGCAGCATCTACATTATATTTACCCATAATTCGTTTGGTTTTGGTTTCTTCATCGCCATAAATAAAAATGTGGACGCAATTCTTCAGATCATTTAATGCATAATCAGCACACCGTCCGACAATAACACAGGGGCCTTCACTTGCAATTTTTTTAATAGCATCAAACTGCGCCAGGAATACCTTATGGCTGATAGGCATATCTACGAAATGGGATGCATTATAACCAAAGGAATACGTATCCATAACCAGATTATAAAGAAATGAGCTGGTTGGTCTTTCATCATGATTTTCCAGCATTTCTTCACAAAAACCACTTTCCTTTGCTGCTCGGCTCAATAACTCCTTATCATAGCATTTAATTCCAAAATAAGCCGCAACCTTTTCACCGATCTCACGGCCGGCAGAACCAAACTGCCTTCCGATTGTAATAACTGTATTCATACGGAACCCTCCTTTTTTTCACTGTCATTGTTATCTCTATTATATCAAAAAAACGAAAAAAATCCAGTTTATTGTCTGAAAGATCATGCAAGGATTGTGAGCAAATGCTCAAAATATCCAGGAAGTGATGCATCTGTTTCAATATACTTTCCTGTGGAAGGATGTGAAAATCCAAGGATTTTTGCATGCAGACACTGTCCCTGTAGTTTATACTGCTTTGAAGGTGCTCCATAGATTTCGTCTCCGAGAAGGGGGTGTCCAATACTTGCCATGTGTACACGGATCTGATGGGTCCGGCCGGTTTCCAGTATGCATTCCACGTAGGTATATTTCTCGAACTGCTGCAGTACCCTATAGTGAGTAATGGCATCCTTTCCGCCCTCTCTCACAACAGCCATTTTCTTACGATCCGTGGGGTGACGTCCAATTCTTGTATGGATCGTTCCCTCAATTTCCGGCAGTCTGCCGCACACAATGGCATGATACTTTCTTACAATACTGTGTTCCTTTAACTGCTCAGCAATGGAAGCATGGGCGGCATCGTTTTTGCAGGCAATGATACTGCCTGTGGTATCCTTATCAATACGGTGTACGATTCCGGGACGTAAAACACCGTTAATACCGCTTAAATTATGGCAATGGTATAAAAGTGCATTGACCAGTGTACCACTGTAATGTCCGGGAGCCGGATGTACAACCATACCTTTGGGTTTATTGACTACGATAACATCCTCATCTTCATAAAGAACCTCCAAAGGAATATTTTCCGGAAGGATATCCGGTGTGATCAGGGGCGGCAGCAATACTCTTACTGCATCTTCAGTTTTGATCCGGTAATTCGCCTTTACCGGCTGTCCGCCTACGGTCACATGTGATTCCTTTAAAAGCTTTTGCAGATAAGAACGGGAAAGAGAGTCCATAAGCATCGTCAGATACTTATCGACTCTCTCCCCTTCTGATTCTTCTGAAACAATAAATTCATATTCCTTTAATTCTTCCGCCATATGTTTATTTAAGTTCCCTGAATTTTTTCTGATTAAAGCTTAAAAAGTTAAAATCATTGTCCTTATATACAAACAGAACCTGAATGATCAGTATCACAGTGGCAAATGTTACGTACATATCTGCCACATTGAAAATCGGGAAATTAATGAGGACAATATAAATAAAATCTACAACATAGTCAAATCTGAGCCGGTCGATCATATTACCAATGGCACCGGCGGCAATCATGGTCAGCAGGATATGCAGCTTTCTGTATTTCCTATCATCCGGGGTACGGAGCAATACAAATATGATAACACTTAAAAAGATCACTGCAATAAATACGAAAAAGATTTTCTGGTTCTGAAGCATACCAAATGCAGCACCTCTGTTTTCCAGATAGTTAAACTCCAGTACGCCATCAATGATATTAAATGCTGCCTGATTTTTCAGTTTGATCACAGCCAGGTATTTTGTATAATAATCGATCAGAACAAGTAGGACAAGCATGACCAGATCCATACATAACAGTTTTATTTTCTCTTTGTTCAATGTTTTCTTCATTCTGCTGAATTCTCATCCTCCACATAAAGAATTTCTTTTACGGCATTCAGAATATCGTCATCTGTAACATTTCTGTCAATGACAGCTTTTCCAACCTTCTTAAGAAGTACAAATTTTATACTTCCGTTTTCTGCCTTTTTATCTGATTTTGTCAGAGCGAGAATTTCCGCAGGATCAATATCTTCTATCGTGATGGGAAGGTTAAATGGCACAAACATATCACGGATTTCATAATATTCCTCCATGGAAAGCCATTCATGCTTCCAGGAGATATAAGCAGCCGCCACACAGCCAAGAGCAACACATTCTCCATGTGTCATATTAAAATTCTTTGCTTTCTCAATGGCATGACCGATCGTATGTCCAAAATTTAAAAGAGCCCTGTCTCCTTTTTCAGTAGGATCCTTCTCCACTACAAGCTTTTTGATCAGGCAGCTCTTTTGTACCATTTCCAGCATGGTTTCAGGATCTCTTTCATGGATCTCATACATTTTGTCAAGAAGCCATTCATAAAAATTGCTGTCCTTGATCAGTCCATGCTTCATCACCTCTGCAAACCCACCATAAAACTGTCTGTCGTCCAGTGTGCCAAGCACAGAAACATTCATATAAACCAGCTTCGGCATATAAAATGCACCAACCATATTCTTATAGCCTTCAAAATCAACACCTGTTTTTCCACCAATGCTAGAATCACACTGTGCCAGCAGTGTTGTGGGAATCTGGATAAAATCCACCCCCCTCAGATAGGTTGCTGCTGCATATCCTGTGATATCACCGGTCACACCACCGCCAAGTGCGATCAGCAGATCTTTGCGGTTAAACTTCTCTTCAATCAGAAAACGGTAAATATCTCTGACAGTGTCCAGTGTTTTATTTTCTTCTCCTGCTGGAAAAGCATACATAACTGCTTTCAGGCAGAATGGAGTAATCCTGTCTAAAAGCTCAGTACCATAAAGGGATTCTACATGGGAATCCGTAATGATACATACCTTACGGTCTTTCGAATCCAGCTTCAGAAGTTCATCAGGAAGCTCTTCAAAGGAAGCAGTGAACAGAATATCGTAGCATGGTTTTTTGTCATAATTGATTGTCATTCGTTCAGACATCGTTATTCTCCTTTAGTAACAGTAGTAAAAAAGCTTCCCGGCATCACCAGGAAGCTTGCTTCTATAATCCATTATTGATCGGTGGTACATCAAAGGAACCTGATAAGATTTCCTGAAAATCACCGGAAATATCTACAATAGCCGGTGTTATGATGAATATATAATGAGATATCTTCTGCAGATTTCCACTGATTGCAAAACAGGATCCTGAAGTAAAATCAATGATACGCTGTGCAATATCTACATCAAGACCTTCCAGGTTCAGAACAACTGTCCGGTTTGCCAGGAGTGTTTCTGTAATCTCTCTCGCATCTTCAATGGATGTCGGCTTGATCACACATACCTCCATGCCATTACCAGTTTTTTTATTCTGTCGCATGGGTGTTACCTTTGGCGTCACCTTCTTTGGTGCAGGCTTCTCATCTTCTATTTCTGTATTACTTTCTTTTGTAATAGAAGGAAGTTTCTTTGGTTTGGACTCTACTGGTTCCTCATCATAATAGTCATCATCATAGTAATCATCATCGTCATCGTTCAGTTTCATCGCATTGAGGAATTTATCCATTACTCCCATTTTAAGCACCCCTTTTTATACTGCATAATGCCTTTCACCAAAAATGCCTGTACCAACACGTACATATGTAGCACCTTCTTCTATGGCAACAGCGTAGTCTCCTGTCATGCCCATTGACAAAACATTCATACTAACATTATCAATGTTTTTTGTTGCAATGTCAACAGATAATTGCTTTAAATCAGCAAAATATTGACGATTTTTTTCCTCATCCTCTACATATGGTGCTATTGTCATAAGACCACATATTTTTACCCCGTCAAGCAATGCAATCTCGCGGATCAATGGTTCAGCTTCCTCCATGCTTACACCGAACTTTGATTCTTCCCCTGCTACATTCACTTCGATCAGGATAGAAACGATAACCTGTTTCTTCTGTGCTTCTTTGCTGATCTCCCTGGCAAGCTTAATAGAATCTACACTGTGGATCATGGTTACCTTATCAACGATATACTTCACCTTATTGGTCTGCAGATGTCCGATCATATGCCAGTGGATATCCTTTGGCATCACTTCATATTTATCAACAAGCTCCTGTACCTTATTTTCTCCAAACTCACGGCAGCCTTCCTGATAAGCTTCCATCAGATCCGGAACCGGTTTGGTTTTACTGACAGCGATCAGCGTTACTTCCTTCTCATTCCGTCCTGCTTTCAGGCAGGATTTCTGTATTCTTTCATTTACATATTTCAGATTTTCTGCGATCATCCCTGACACTTCCTATTCATTAATAATTTCATTATCTTCTACTGCCATGGCATCCAGTGCGATATAATCATATACGCTGAGGCCATACTGTGTATTGGACTTTACAATTGCGTATTCTTCGTTCTGGTATAAAATGTCGATCTGCTTGAAATCGGCATAACCCTTGTTGATATTATAAACGCCCATCAGGCTTCCCTTTTTGCTGACAGCATACTTTTCTGTAGAATCAGGTTTGATCAGATAATCGCCGCTCCTTAAGGTGCTGTCATCCAGATAGTATTCTGTTTCTGTGGCATTATAGATCGTTGTTTCAACAAACTCAGTCGTTGCGTTACCTTCTTCCGTATAGCTTTCCCGCATGACCCCATCACGACCGTATTCACCGCCCTGGATCACGTATTCACTGGGAACAATGAAAAAGTCCTTCTGGATAATGGAAGAAACCGGGATCTTCAATCCTTTTTCATCTTCTGTGATCAGTTCGATCTCTATAAAACGGTCTGTGCAGAAGGTAACCATGGAATTGGTAAAGGTAAGGGATACAAAGGTATCTCCATCAGGATTGGTGTAGCTCTTTACCTCAGCCCAGGAAGTATCCTGATTTTTCAAAAATCTGATCTTTACATATTCAAGCTCAAGAAGCTCCTGTGCCTTTGCTTCATCCACCTGGATCACAATGGACCAGTCCTCATCCTCAGACAGCTTATATACAGGATCACCACGGGCGATAAGGTCATTACTGATGAGCTGTGTTTTTTCATAATCCTTGTTATCAAACAGATCTTTCGTAAAGTCTTCAAGCTTCAAAGCCTCATAACCGTCTACAGAATAGATCACAATACCAGTATCAGGTGCATTACAGAAGGAAACAAGGCTTGTCGTTCCGGCATTGAGCTTATCGATATTTTTCAAAATATTGGCATTAGCCAGCTTCAGTACAGTACCTTTAACATCATATTTGAATTCATACACAGTTGAAAAGTTTGTTGCATCAAAACCAGAAACAAAGCCAAGGATCTCTGATTTCAGTTCTGCCAGATCTTTATCCGACAGTGTTGTTTCTCCACTGTTTTCGGCAGAAACATAATCAGAAAGCTTACCAGATTCATCCAGTGTATAAACAAGATTTCCTACGCCGACACGTTCACCTTCTCTGGCATAGTAATTAATGTACCCTGCCTGGTCAGCTGTAATGATCTTTTCATTTCGCAAGGCAATTCCCTGATAAATATTATTGGCTGAGAGAGACCCCTCCTTTACTTCATAAGGGACTACATGCTTGGCCGTGAAGTATCCGAACACACAGATGATAATATAGATCAGGATAACAGCGAAAATGACCATTCCAATATTGATATTCAGAGGTTTTCTGTATTTTACCACATTGTTCCGGGATGCATTCAATGGTCAGACTCCAATCTTTTCCTTTTCAGAACAAGAACCCCAGATATTTTCCGGGGTTCCTGCTGTTACCTTTTCTACTGCTGATTATAATGAAACGATGATCTTTTCTTTCAGTGAAGCAGGAAGTTCCGCTTCGTCACGGGAAACACTAAGTACAAAATCAATTCCAAACTTTTCTCCAATAGCATCAAGCTTTTTGATGATAGGCTCGATCTCAGCTTCTTCTGCGCATGCAATCTTTAAGAAGCTGTCAAAATACATCTGCTGCAAATCATGATCCTGTGAAACAATACCGCAGACAAAACCGAGAAATTCCTCCGGACTGGTGATCAGATAAGAGGAAACATCGATTAATCTGATCTTATTATTTAATTCATACATATGTTTGGTGCTTTTATCCAGATATACAATATTTCCAGATACAGACTGTACTTCACTATTTACTTTGTCAAGAAGCTGTTTTGTTTTGCCTTTTCCCTTTTTTCCTACAATTAACTGAACCATCGGTAAACCCTCCTGTAGTATGATTTGGTGCTGCTTTTGACAGCACCTTCAAGAAATAACCCTGTTTTTATTATAAGATAGAAAGTGCCAAATGACAACCGTTATTTGTTAATTCCGGAAAGGAGGCTGCTCATCTCATCATACAGATCTTCCCTGCTTTCGGCTCTCATGATCACAGAAATGTAAGGATTTCCGGATGTATCTCTTGATACAAGCACAAGGCAGTGTCCGGCTGCATTAGTTGTGCCTGTCTTTCCTCCAAGTACTGTGATCCCGGAAGGTGCATCTGCATTTCCCTGCAGATAATAATTGGTACTGTTAACCGACAGATCCTTGGCATTTCCGCTTTTGTCATAATATACCGTCTGATATTCTTTCATATGTATGATCTCATTGAACCGGTCATACTGAATCGCTGCATTGGTGATCAGATACATATCATATACCGTTGTATAATGGTCATTATCAGAAAGACCATGGGGATTTACAAAGTGAGAATTGGTTGCCCCGATCTCAAGTGCTTCCTGATTCATCATGTCAGCAAATGCTTCTACTGATCCGGCAATTCCTTCTGCAATCATAATGGCGGCATCATTGGCTGAATTGATCAGAAGTACATGAAGTGCCTGATCCAGGGTCATCTGATCCCCTTCTTTCAGTCCACAGGTCTGTGCTCCGGATTCCAGATTCCTGACATTAGCAGATGCTGTCAGTGTGGTATCCATGGAACCATATTTTAATGCTACCAGCGCCGTCATGATCTTGGTCAGACTGGCCGGATACAGCTTTTCATATACGTTTTTGGCATATAAAGTATTTCTGCCATTTACATCGAACAACCCGGCACCATCGGCCTTGGAGGTATCTATTCCGGGAATAGATATATCTGAGGATGCTACACAGAGATCAGAAGCAAACGGCTCTGCATTTAAATTTTTTTCTTCAATATTAACAAGACGCAGACTGCTGACATCTGAATTGACAGTATATGCCATATCATATCTGCTCTGTCCACAGCCTGTCAGTAAAAGCATCATACAGGAGCAAAGAACTGATACGCTGCGCTTTATCTGCATTTTCTGCCTATTTGTAATTTTCACGCCACTCCATATCTCCTCTGTCCAGGGACTTGATCAAAAGCTCAGCGGTGGCAAGATTGGTTGCCAGTGGAATATTATATACGTCACAGAATTTGACTACATTGTTTACATCCGGTTCATGATGCTTCTGTGTCAGTGGATCTCTCAGAAAAATAACAAGATCAAGCTGATTATGTTCAATCTGCGCACAGAGCTGCTGTTCCCCACCCAGATGCCCTGCCAGATATTTATGTATCGTCAGATTGGTTACTTCCTCCACAAGACGTCCTGTTGTTCCTGTAGCATAGAGTTCATTTTTGCTCAATATGCCCCGATAGGCAATGCAGAAATTCTGCATCAGCTTCTTTTTGGCATCATGGGCAATTAATGCAATATTCATAAGTAATTTGCCCTTCCCTTCTCACAGATTTTCTCTTTCAGTATACACTATTTTTGTTTACATTGTAACCCCACATTTAAAACTAATCCAATTCCGATAAAGGAACTGATCAGCGATGTCAGACCATAACTGACAAATGGCAGAGGAAGACCGGTATTTGGCAGCAGATAAGTAACTACACCTATATTGATAAAGCTTTGGAAACCGATCAGGGCACCGATCCCGGTAGCAATCACCGCTCCTGCTGTATCTTTTGCTTTTCTTGCCACCGCAAAGCATTCAAGACTGATCAGGAGAAGCAGGATCACAACTGCGGAAGAACCAATAAACCCAAACTCCTCCCCAATGACCGCATAGATAAAATCTGTTTCCTGTTCGGAAATAAAGTTTGCATTTTTTACTGAACTGATCTGGTTTGTCTTATAGCCTTTTCCGGTAAGCTGTCCGGAGCCGATGGCCATTACCGAGTATTCCTGCTGATAGCCAAGGGTATTGGCATACTCTTCTTTGTTAAAGAAGGCAATGATACGATTGCCCTGATATGTAGTATCTCCGCTGAATATCTTCTGATCCGGCTGCAGGATGAGAAAGATCAGGATTACGGCAGCCGGAATGGCTACAGCAAGAATACCGGCTACCAGCTTCCAGCTGATTCCTGCTACAAACATGATTGAAGCAAAAATAAGGCAGAACACAATGGTTGTAGAAAGATCTGGCTGTGAAACAATAAGAAATGCCAGAATACCGAATAAAACGACAGACAGTACAATATACTTTACTGTATTCAGTCTTTCCCTGTTCTTTCTCAGAAACTCGGCAAAGAACAGGATCATGAATATTTTGGCGATCTCGGACGGCTGGAACCGGAAACCACCGATATCCAGCCATCTCTGTGCACCGCCTCCTTCATCCCCGATGAAAATGACAAGAGCAAGCAATACTACATTTGCTGCATAAATGAGCCAGTAGAGCTTCAGTATGATCGAATAGTCAAACAGGGAAAGCGCGATCATGATAGCCACACCTGCCGCAAATCCGCCAATCTGTCTTGACTGCAGACTTTCCTGTGCACTTCCTACGGCAATGATCCCGATTACCGATATGGCAAGCACAAGAAATATCAGTTTGAAATTATAATTCCGTAATTTATACTGTCTCAGCATATAAGTAAATCCTTACCTCTTCTATCATTTGCTGTGAAGATCCAGAATCGGAATATTGGCATACAGTGTCGGCATTTTGCCATCATGCCCTTTTACTCCTGTTTTGCTGATCTGGATCTCCATGGATTTTGTATCTATCTGCATATATTTCGATATAACTTTTGCAATATCTGTTTTTATCATTTCCATCATTTCCGGTGAGCAGTTTACTCTGTCGGAGATCAGAAGAATCTTAAGCCTGTCTTTTGCAATTTCTCTGGATTTTTTGCGTGAAAAAAAATGTTTGAATCCCATATCAGCCACCTCCTAGTTCTTCCGAAATATTCCTGACACTCTGGTCCAGAAGGAAAAGCTTTTTTCAAATTCAAGAAAAGGCATTTCCTTTCCGGTTACCCTATAGCATATGTTCTGATATGCTCTTCCTGCCAGTGTATTATTTCCAACCAGTGGTTCTCCCTGATTTGTGGCGATCACCACATTTTCATCATCTGGTACGATACCGATCAGTGGAATTGAAAGAATATCGATCACATCGGATGCACTCATCATTTCTCCACGCTTTACCATATCCGGACGCAGTCTGTTGATCACCAGGTCTATCTGTTTGAAGTCATTGGCCTCCAAAAGACCGATAATACGATCTGCATCGCGGATCGCAGATACCTCAGGTGTTGTTACCACAAGCGCCCTGTCAGCACCGGCAATGGCATTCTTAAATCCCTGTTCAATCCCTGCCGGACAGTCCAGGATGATATAATCAAACTGCTCCCGGAGCTGATTGATCATACGGACCATCTGTTCCGGAGTTACTGCTGTTTTATCCTTTGTCTGGGCTGATGGCATCAGATAAAGACTGGGATGACGTTTGTCCTTGATCAATGCCTGCTTGATACGGCATTTATTTTCTACCACATCTACAAGGTTGTAAACAATCCGGTTTTCAAGCCCCATAACTACATCCAGATTGCGCAGACCGATATCGGTATCGATCAGAACCACCCTTTTCCCCATTGCTGCAAGACCCGTTCCTACGTTTGCGGAAGTAGTGGTCTTTCCTACCCCGCCTTTCCCTGATGTGACGACAATTACTTCACTCATAGTTTATCCTCCTCAAACTGTTGTGAATCAATTTCGTCCCCTGAGGCATATCCTGTTTAAAGAGGTATGTCACTCAGTAATTCTTTGGTAAGGGAATCCATAACGATTTTTTTGTTTTTTACGTATGCGATTTTCGGCTGTACCTTTGGCTTAATGCCCCATTTTGATTTCTCTTTGGCATGATATTTGAAATCACCGATTTTTAATTTTTCCGGCGACATTTCAAGCGCTGCTACATAATGGCCATCACTGCCATTTCCTCCGGCATAGGCCTCTCCATATAGCCCGCCAAGAACGATAATATCCCGTGCGGATATAATGGCTGATCCGGGATAAACATCCCCGAGGATCACTATGCTGTATTCTGTTTCCAGTACTTCACCATTTTTTAATGTGCCTTTATAAAACTGACCGGCACTGTTCCCATTTCCGTCTTCTGAAAAGTCTGTTTCAGAAATAGCTTTTATAAACATCCTGTCAGTATCTTCATCATCACTTACGAGGCACAGGATATGAATATCAGAATTCTCTGATATGATATTTAAAAGGGTATTTTCTTCCTCTTCCGTCAGCTTCCGGCCCTTGATGGACAGAGCCATTCTGGCATCCTTGAAAAAATCTCTGGATTCCCGGAAACGTATTGCAGTTTCCTGCAGGATCTCTTCAAATGTGTCTGCTTCGGAAAGATGAAGTACAATACCATTTGGAAAACTTTTTATAATGACAGATTGTTTCAATGAATATAGCCGCCTTTCTGTTTTAGTCAGTCTGTGCTGTACTTGCTCCTAGCTCAGATGCTGTATCTGTGATCAGATCATCTTCATCTACCAGATCGAAATAATAACTGATCACATCCTTGGTCGTTCTTGCCGCATAATCAGAAGAATATCCATAAGCAATTCTGGTTGCTACTGCAATTTCAGGATTATCATATGGTGCATAACATACAAACAATGCATGGTTTGCCCTGTTTTTATTCTCTTCTGCGGTACCTGTCTTACCAGCTACCTGAACCTTCAGATCAGAATAATAGGATTTTGCTTCCACTACCTGACGCATACCGGTATGAATGGCATTCCACTCACCACTGCTCAGTTCTACCTGATTACGTATCTGAGGCTCCTTTTCCATGAGAAGATTTCCACTTCTGTCAGTTACTTTATCGATCAGTGTCAGATCATAGCACGTACCACTGTTTGCTACTGTTGTAACATATCTTGCCAGACTGACCGTTGTATAGTTATTGGTACCCTGGCCAATGGCAGAACGGACAGCATCGGTATTTGACACCTGTGGTGCGTATTCTTCAATCTCTACACCGGAGGTTTCTGTAAGTCCATACATATCTGCATATTTCTGAAGCTTTTCAAGACCGGCCTCTGAAGAATAAACTCCATCCACCATACCAAGCCTGTATGCCATTTCATAAAAGAACACATTACAGGAATTTTTAATTGCTCCCGTCACATTCAACGCTCCATGGCTGCCTCTTCCGTAGATCCAGCAGCGGGGAGGTGGATCGATTTCATTAAACTGTCCATTACATACAAACGTCGTAGTCGTATTGATGATCCCTTCTTTGAAGCCGGCAGTTGCAGATACCATTTTAAAGGTGGAACCAGGTGCTGTTCTCTGCTGGGTTGCATAATTCAGCATCGGAGATGAAAGATCACTTCTCAGCTGTGCAAAGTATTCTGCATCTACACCATTTGCCATCTTATTGTTGTCATAGCCCGGGTAGGAAACCAGTGCAAGCACATCACCGGTATCGACATCCGTGATGACCATGGAGGCATTGCAGGGATCCAGTGCAAGCTGAGCCGGTGTAATATCCAGGTTTTTGATCCGGTCCATCATGAAGGTATAGGCAGAAACAGCTCCGCTGATCAGTTTGTTCTGCTCTTCTTCCGAAATATCGATCAGGTTCTGCTCCAGCAGGATCATGCAGATCTGCCTGCCTGATATCACATCATCCTTGATCATATATTTATAAATGCTCTTGGTAAAATCCAGGTTATTTTCCAGTTGTCCGAAAAGATAATCTACCAGTTTCCTATAAATTTCCTCCGTATCGGAATACTGGCTGTCAAGAGAAAGCTTCGTTACATCCACCCAGTTCTGTGCGATACAGTAATTCAGGTATTCATTCAGGCTGATCACCTCATCGGTTGTCCATGCAATATAAGTCTGATCTTCCGGATCCACTTTCTCCTTGTCGAGCACACCATTATTGTAAAGCATCCTGACAATATAGCTTTCGTAAACCTGATATTCCTTTTTCAGGTTTTCATAGGTTGTTTTCGTGTTAAAGAGTTCTTCCCTGAGAGTGGCAAATACGTCTTCCTTTCTGGCAAGAAAGCTGTCATATACAGCCTTTTCATTTTCGGCTGCAGTTGTTTCTTCAAAATGAGAAAGATTGATAATATTGTTATTGATCAGTGCAAAATATACATCATAAATAGGAATCTTTATCTTACTGCTCGTAACATTTTCCGTATTGAATTCTTTAGTGTTGATAATATTGGAATACAGGATACCTGCAAGCTTCTCTTCCAGAATCTTGTAGCAGGCAATCTGCAGATCCTTATCAAGTGTCAGATAGATATCATTTCCGGCAGCCGGTTCCACGTAGTTGCTTGTTTCAATTACTTTACCAACATTGTTGACAAATACCGTTTCACTTCCTTTTTTGCCCTGCAGCCAGGATTCCATGGATTTTTCAATGCCAAGCTTTCCAACCGTATCATTCAGGTCATAAGCATTGTTCTTAGTCTGAAGCTCCTTAAGTTCCTCCTGGTCTACTTTGCCGGTATAGCCGATGATCGGTGCAAAGTAAATGCTATCTACATATTTGCGTACAGTGTCCTCTACGATGGAAACACCCTCCAGTTCATTACAGTTTTCCATGATCACTGCTACTGTTTCTTCGCTTACATCCGTTGCTACTGTGGTTGCAATATATTTCTGGTAGGAATTGGTATTCATATCATAGCGGATGGTCAGGATCTTCAGAACCTCTTCCTTGGTATAACCATTACCGGGGATAAAGGTATCCTTAGTATCTTCAGAGGTATACTCTCCAATCCTGAAACGGCTCCAGCCGCACAGATATTCCACCACTTCTTCTGCTGTGGCAGTCCGTTCCTGCTCCTTCAGATCATCAATAGAAAGACAGCCATACACATCTGCCAGAAAACGCAGAAGCTGTGTATCCTCTACTGTAAATGCATATCTGCCATTATCATCCAGATCAATCTTAAAATCCCGTACAGTCGTGTCACCATTTTTTTCAAGCATCTGGATCAGCGTAGCAATCGTACTGTTCAGATTATAATTTTTCATCTTGCTGTTTTCATAGACATCTTCTATCGTCACAGAATGTGCCAGTTCATTGTACGCAAGAAGGTTCCCATTCCTGTCATAAATACAGCCACGGCTTCCGGAAATGGTTCTTTCCTTCATGATCTTTGTTTCAAAAGAATCAAGGTATTCTTCTCCGTGTACTATCTGCAGATCAAAAATACGTTCAATGATAATCACCGCAATCAGAATCATTGCGATTGTCAGCACAAACGTACGGGATGTTATGGTATTGATCAAATTTTCCTTAAAATCCTCAAACAAATTTCCGCGCACTCCTTTGTTCTCTGCTTTCCAGCCTTTTATTGATCCAGAGGATCAGCGGATATAACAGCAGGGTTACCACGATGGTATAAACAGCCTCAGGCAGAATGATGTGAAGCAGGTAATATCCGAAATGAAATTTTCCTCTCATAAGGAAAAACAGAAGATAGCAAAGCAGTCCATATGCCAGATCACTGCATAGGATCAGGGCAAGGGGAAGCTTGATATCCTCCGGATAAAAAATCCTGTTGAATTTGCCATTTAAATAACCAATATACATATAGATCAATGCATACAATCCAATAAAGCTTCCAAAGAAAATATCTGCCAGAAGTCCGCAGAAAAAACCAAATAAAAGACCTGATTTTTCTCCACGCATAAATCCAAAGGAAGCAGTCAGGACAATCATAAGATTTGGCACGATCCCTCCAAAAGAGATTGCCGGGAAAACTGTGCTCTGCAGTACAAAGCAGAATATTGTCAGAAAAAATGAAACCAGAAATCTAAGCATGGATCAGTCTCCTTCCGCAACAGTCTGCTTTGTCTGTGTGATCACAAGAACCTCTTCCAGATGCTCAAAGTCCACTGCCGGTGTCAGCACTCCTGATTTGGTCAGATTATTGGAATCCACATTAATGGCTGATATGTAACCGATCAGAATCCCTGGCAGATATTTATCACTGACATTGGAGGTGACGATCTTATCCCCCTCTACCACTCTGTCAGCACTGTCAACCAGCTTTTCAAAGCTGATCAGACCATCTGCGTACAGTTCCAGGTCTCCTGTTACGATAAGATTATCGGATGTGGAAAGCACCATGCCGCTGACGTTGGAATTATCGGAAATGATCGCCATTACCTTTGCCCAGTCAGGTCCTGCATCTATGATCCTTCCGACCAGACCGCTTCCGGCTATGACATTCATATCCACAGACAATCCATCATTCGTTCCTTTGTTGATGGTAAAAGAATGGAACCAGTTGCCAGAATCCTTGGCAATGATCCTTGCTCCGATCTTCTGATATTCATCATACTGGGAATCCAGCTCATAGAGCTGTCTTAAATTGGTCAGCTCGTACCGATCCTGCTGAAGGCTGATATTTTCCATGGTAAGCTCATCCACTTTCTGCTTCAGCTCCTCATTTTCCTGAATCAGCGACCGGATCTCGACCAATTCTTCTGATCTTGTTGAAAGCCATGAGCCTGCCTTGCTGATCCCGTCCTGCATGGGAACGATCAGAAAGCCTCCCACAGCACTTAACGGGGTACTCAGAAAACCGGTATAAAAAGTCAGAATAATCAGTGCGGTACATACAATTGTTAAAATAAAAAGGAGATATTTACTCGGTAATGTAAATTTTTCTCCTTTTCTCTTTACGACAGGACTCATTTACTCATTCCTTCAATAGCATAAGCTACGGACTTGTAATTATCTTCCTTGATGATCTTGGCAAGTCCAAGTGCAACACTGGTAACCGGATTCTCAGAGAGATTCACCTTAAGACCGGTTCCCTTGTGGATCAGTTCAGCCAGATGACCGACCTGGGAAGCTCCGCCAGTCAGATAAATACCATGACGGTAGATATCAGCAGCAAGTTCCGGAGGCGTTCTCTCCAGAATGACTTTTATACTGTCGATGATCGTATAGAACAGTTCCATCAGGCATTCATCAATCATAGAGGTGGGAAGTTCTCTTTCTACCGGAAGTCCGGTTACAATATCACGGCCGTAAACAACTGCACCTCTTCCCTCTTTTTCAAGCTCTTTCAGCGAAATCTTGACATTTTCTGCTGTTTTTCCACCTATGATCAGGCTGAATTCCTTGCGCACCGCACTGCGGATCGCATCATCAAATTTAAGCCCGCCAATCTTGATCAGCTTGCTGAGCACAATCCCGCCCAGGGACAGAATGGAAATTTCTGTGGTATCATACCCTACGTTAACAGTCAGTACACCCTGGGAATTCTTAACATCAATATCCATCCCAAGACCGTCAGCAACTGCCTTTTCCACAACAAGGATCTTCCTTGCCTTCACACCGGATTCCTTGATCAGATCATAAAAAGCCCTTTTCTCTACCTCTGTGATGTCAAAGGGGACTGCAATATAATAATCTGCAGGACGTACATTGCCTCTTGACAGGTCATTAATGAAATATTTGACAAGAAGCTCCATGTTCTTGATATCAGCGATTACACCATTGGACAACGGATAGGATATATGAATGTTGGCCGGTGCTTTCTCGTACATTTCAAAGGCGGAATCTCCATAGGCAAACAGAGTGCTCTTGTTTTCGATGGCTATCATATTTTTTTCAACAAGGATCGTATCATCCGCCCTGTTATAAATTTTAATATTGCTTGTACCAAGATCGATACCAAAAATATTTGAAGACAAAATAAATACTCCTTTCTATAATAAGCCGCATTTCTTAAAGCTTGTATAAGCATTACTCCCTATAACGATATGATCTGTCAGCGGAATGCCAAGCAGTTCTCCGGCTTCTTTTATCTTTTCTGTAATACAGACATCCTGTCTGCTTGGTGTTGCATCCCCACTCGGATGATTATGAAGCAGCATAACAGACGATGCCTTATTTTGAAATGCCAGTACGAAAATTTCTCTTGCAGAAAGCAGGGAATAATTCACGGTTCCAATGGAAAGCACATCCTTTTCAATCAGATTAAGTCTGGAATCCAGTGATAATAACAGTACCTTTTCTCTTTCCTCGTGCCGAAGCTCTTCCATAAAATAACGGGCTACTGTATCCGGTGAATCAAAGGAAAGTGTTGAGGCAGCCTGTTCTCTTGCCATTCGTTTCGACAGCTCTGCAAGGCTTTTCAGCTTCACTGCCTTGACTTCACCAATTCCCGGGATCTTCAGCAGTTCCCTTAAGGGTATATGGTGCAGTGCATTTAATCCCTTTTCCCTTCCCCTGGCAAGCGAAAGTACCTTTTCTGCCAGCTCCAGTGCAGAACAGTTTCTGGTGCCTGTCCGCAGTATAACGGCAAGCAGCTCTGCTTCTGTCAGTGCTTCAGCCCCAAAACGCATAAATTTCTCATAGGGCTGTTCCTGACTCATTGTTTCTGTGATAGCTTCCATATTTTCCTTTCTGCCCTTCTCTCATCACAGATACCTCCCGGCATCTGACTATGCAGAAAGTAATGTTTTACATGTTTTAAAGGAAGCGGTAAATAATAATTCCGATAATAATCCCAAGAATACTGGCTACAGTGATCTTAATGGAAAGTCCAAATGTCAGGCACAGGATACCAAAATCCAGGACGACCGGACTGGAAAGTCCAAATGTCTGCCCATAGTTTAACCACTGTACCGGTAAAAGACTTCCTATAAAGCCACCTATTACAATTCCTGCCAGGATCAGCAGAAAGCAGGCCCAGTTATTCTTACGCATAAATCGTTACCCCCGGCTTCTCTTTTGCTTGTTCACAATGTCATTATTTTAGCATAGAAAAAAATCAATGTATACCGCTTTCGTGGAAATTTTATGATTTACAGATGTAATTTATTCCCCTGTTCCGCCAAAATCCGAAGGGATCATTCCCTGTTCGACAAGACTCTGCAGGCTTTTCATGATACCGAATTTCCCATGCTGCCAGGTCAATCCCCCCTGGAAGTAAACAGTATAGGGTGGTTTGATCGGGCCATCTGCGGAAAGCTCAATAGAGGAACCGGAAACAAAGGCACCTGCAGCCATGATCACCGGGCTGTCATAGCCTGGCATATCCCACGGTTCTGGTGTTACATGCCCATCTACAGGTGCTGCCTGCTGGATTCCCTGGCAGAAAGCAATCACACCCTCCGGCTTTCCAAAGGTTATTGCCTGAATGATATCATACCGGGGCTCGGTACCATTCGGCACAACAGAAAATCCAAGCTTTTCATAAATGTTTGCAGCAAAAATGGCATTCTTCATGGCATTTGCCGTAACAGAGGGTGCCAGAAAGAGTCCCTGATAAAAGGATGGAAGTGCCTGCAGGGAAGCTCCTACTTCTTTGCCAAGTCCAGGCGTTGTCAGACGGCAGGCTGCATTCTCGATACATTCTTTTTTGCCAGCAAGGTAGCCACCGATCGGAGCAAGACCGCCGCCAGGATTCTTGATCAGGGAACCGACTACCAGATCTGCTCCCACATCAGAAGGTTCTATGGTTTCCGTGAATTCCCCATAACAGTTATCTACCATGCAGATAATATCAGAACGGATTCCTTTAATGAACCCGATCAGATCTCCGATTCTTTCGACTGACAGGGTAGGCCTTGTCTGATATCCCTTGGAGCGCTGGATTGTAACCAGCTTCGTACAAGGCTTTATGGCCTTTCTGATATTCTCATAGTCAAAAGAACCATCAGGCAGAAGATCCACCTGGCTGTAGCTGATGCCATATTCCTTTAAGGAGCCTCTGGAAGGACGGATCCCGATCACCTCTTCCAGAGTGTCATATGGCTTTCCTACCGGAGAAAGCAGTTCATCCCCTGGGCGGAGGTTACTTAAAAGTGCCAGTGCCAGTGCATGTGTTCCACAGGTAATCTGGGGTCGCACCAGTGCATCCTCTGTATGAAAAATATCTGTATAGACCTTTTCCAGGGTATCCCTTCCAAGATCATTATATCCATAACCGGTCGTACCAAGAAGGCAGGCCTCACTCACCTTCTGGTTCTGCATGGCTGCAATGACCTTGATCTGATTATACTCTGATATCCGGTCAATCTCCTGAAAACGTCCAGAAAGAGTTTCCCAGATCTTTTCTCCATATTCATATACTTTCCGGCTGATGCCAAGCTGTCTGTACATCATTTCTGCTGCACTCATTTTATAATTTCCTTCTTTCTTAAGTTTTCCAGTATGCAGGAAAGAACAGCATCCTCATCATAAGCAAATGCCTGCTTATCAAGCCAGATCACATCCTTTTCCCTGCGGAACCAGGTAAGCTGCCGTTTGGCAAAATGTCTGGTTTCCTTCTTGATCTTTTCTACTGCTTCCAAAAGACTGCATCTGCCATCCAGATATTCCAGTATTTCTTTATATCCAAGTCCCTGCATGGATACCATGGAAGCATTGCAGCCCCGTTCCTTCAGGGTTCTCACCTCGTCAACCAGCCCTTTAGAAAGCATCTGGTCAACCCTGCTCTCAATCCTTTCATAAAGCTTTTTTCTGTCATCCGTCAGGACAAAATAGCAGGAGTTATAGGCTGACGTCTTCTGCCGCTGTTCCTTATTATGGGTCGAAATAGGCTTACCGCTGTTCTCATAAAACTCCAGGGCACGTATCACCCTTTTCCTGTTATTTTCATGGATCTCTTCTGCGGACTCTGGATCTACTTTACGCAGCAGCTCGTGGAGATAATGGTTCCCCTTTTCTTCTCCGAGCCGCCAGAGTTTATCGCGGAAGGCAGTATCTGTTTCTTCTTCTGTAAAATCGATCTGATATAAAAGAGCCTGGATATAAAAGCCAGTTCCCCCGACCACAACAGGAATATGTCCTCGTTCATAAATCTGTTCCATGGCTTCCAGTGCAAGCTTTTCAAAAAGACAGACATTGAATTCTTGCTCCGGCTCCAGTATATCAATCAGATGATGGGGAATTCCACCCATTTCTTCCGGCTTTATTTTGGCAGAGCCTATATCCATCTGCCGGTAGACCTGCATAGAATCAGCGGAGATGATCTCTCCGCCGATTTCTGAAGCAAGTTTAATGGAAAGTGCTGTTTTCCCAACAGCGGTCGGTCCTGTCAGAATGACCAGTGGTTTCTTTTCTGTCACGTCACGATCCTCTTAAATTTCTTTTCGATTTCATATTTGCTCATGGTGATGATCGTTGGTCTGCCATGTGGGCAATGATAAGGGTTTTCCAGCGTCAGCAGTTCATCGATCAGTGTTTCCATTTCTTTTCTGTCCATGGAATTATTTCCCTTTACTGCAGACTTGCAGGCCATGGATGCCAGCTTCTGAAGGATCACATCCGGTTCTCCCCTGGCAGGCACTTCAGAAAGCTCATCCAGAACCTGAAAGAACAGTTCCTTTTCATCACAGCCATAAAGGTCTGTCGGCACACTTCTGATGGCATAGGCACCAGTTCCGAATTCTTCGGCTTCAAAACCCATCTTTTCAAAGTATTCCCGGTATTGTCTGAATACAATTTCTTCCTTGCCGGAAAGATTTAAAATGACCGGAGGACTTAAAAGCTGGGAAGCTGCCTGCTTTTCCTTAAGCTGCTTTACCAGCCGTTCGTATTTTACTTTTTCATGAGCCGCATGCTGGTCAATGATCAGGAGCTTATCCCGGTATTCCATCAGCCAGTAGGTATCAAAGATCTGCCCAAGGATCTTATATTCATCCCTGGCCTCTCTTGTCAGGATCTTTTCTTCGAACAGATTCATCTGCACCGGTTTTTCTACCAAAATATGGTCAGCAGCCTTGATTACATTGGATCGGATTTCACTATTGACTAAAGGAGTCCCGATTTTATGTGCAGCCGCGCCCAGTACTGCGCTGGTCAATTTGCGGTCCGCCCGGTCAACCGGAGTGTCTTGCCCTGATTCTGAAGCTGTAAGGTAAGTCTTTTTTTCCTCCTGTACCAGATTTTCAATCCGTCTGGTTTCGAAGGGCTCCGGGGCCTTTACCTTCTGCGGTGCTTCTTCTTTTTCCTCTGTCAGAAGAACCTTTGGTATCATCTCCAGCTCGTGCAGCCTTTTCTTTATATTCTCCGAAAGAAAGGCAAACATTTCATTCCCGCGCTGGATCCTGATCTGCATTTTGGAGGGATGCACATTCACATCAATCTCCTTTGGATCTATGGAAATGTGCAGCACGGCAAAAGGAAACTTATGCTGCATCACATACTGTCTGTAGCCTTCTTCCAGTGCCCTAGACAACAGATCATCCCTTACAAATCTTCCATTCACAAAGAACAGCTCATAGGCTCTGCTGGAACGGTTGATCTCTGGCTTTCCAATGTAGCCGCTGATATGGCAGAGATCTCCTTCTTCTTCAAACGGGATCACACTGTCTGCCATTTCCCTTCCATAGATCCGGTAGATCACTTCCTTCAGATCTCCGTTTCCGGAAGTGTGGAATCTGACAGCACCGCCATTTACAAATTTAAAGGAAATATCCGGTCTGGACATCGCAATGTGCTCCATCAGATCTGATACATAGCCGCCTTCTGTTTTGGGCTGCTTCATAAATTTCCGTCTCGCCGGTGTATTATAAAACAGATTATGTACAAGGAATGTTGTTCCCTTCGGAGCTCCGATCTCTTCCACGTCCTCTTCCATGCCGCCTGCAATGGCATACCGGATGCCGGTCAGTTCTTTCTCTGTTTTGGTGATCGCTTCTACCTGTGCCACTGCAGCGATACTGGAAAGTGCTTCGCCGCGGAAGCCAAGACTTTCTACGAAGCTTAAATCATCTATGGTGCTGATCTTGCTGGTAGCATGACGGAGAAATGCCCGTTTAATCTGCGATTTATCAATGCCGCAGCCATTATCCGTTACCCGGATCAGGGACAGTCCGCCGTCTTTGATCTCGACAGTAACTGCGTCTGCTCCGGCATCTATGGCATTCTCCACAAGCTCCTTTACCACACTGGCAGGCCGCTCAACAACTTCTCCTGCCGCAATCTGATCAATTGTGCTCTGACTTAAAAGATGAATTTCAGGCATACAGACCTCCCTTCTTTACAGCTGCCATCTGTTGTTCAGTTTATTCTGTAATTTATACAACGTATTCAGTGCATCCAGAGGCGTTAAGGTGGAAATATCAATTTCCTTCAGCTCCTTTATCACATCCTCATCCTTCACGGTATCAAACAGGGACATCTGGGACAGATCCACTTCATCATACTTGACGGGTTTATGTCTGCTCTCCTTCTGATCCACAGTGATGCTTTGCACTTTTTCCAGAATATCATTGTCAGAAAGCTGTCTTGCAATCTCTTTTGCCCTGTCAATGACCATATCCGGAACACCTGCCAGTTTGGCTACCTGGATACCGTAGCTTCTGTCAGCACCACCCTTTATGATCTTGCGCAGGAATACAATGTCATCTCCTTTTTCCTTAACAGCAATACAATAGTTGGTGACATTATTCATCTTGCCCTCCAGCTCTGTCAGCTCATGATAATGGGTAGCAAACAGTGTTTTGGCTCCAAGAAGCTTTTTATTACTGATATGTTCGATCACTGCCCATGCAATGGATAGTCCGTCAAAGGTAGAAGTTCCCCTTCCAATCTCATCCAGTACAAGCAGGCTGTCTTTTGTTGCATTGCGAAGAATATTCGCCACCTCGTTCATCTCTACCATAAAGGTACTCTGCCCGCTTGCAAGATCATCTGAAGCCCCGACTCTTGTAAATATCCTGTCCACAATACCGATATTAGCACTGTCAGCCGGTACAAAGCAGCCAATCTGCGCCATTAGGACGATCAGTGCTGTCTGACGCATATAAGTAGATTTACCGGCCATATTGGGACCGGTGATCACAGCTACACAATTCTTGTGATTGTCAAGGAAGGTATCATTGGCGATAAACATATCACCGTCTGTCATCTGTTCCACAACCGGATGTCGTCCTGCCCGGATCTGGATCACACCTTTTTCATTGATAGCGGGCCTGACATAATGATTCCTCTCAGCCACAATGGAAAATGACGCATATACATCCAGCATGGCGATCGCCTTGGCCGTTTTCTGGATTCTCAGGATCTCTCCCGCTATGGTATCCCTGACACGGCAGAACAGATCGTATTCCATGGCCGTCAGTTTATCTTCTGCATTCAGGATAGTATCTTCCAGCTCTTTCAGTCTCTGATTGGTATAACGTTCGGCACCAGCCAGTGTCTGCTTCCTGATGTAATCTGCAGGCACCAGATCCTGATAGGAATTGGTCACTTCAAAATAATAGCCGAATACCTTGTTATATTTGATCTTCAGATTTTTGATCCCTGTCCGGTTCCGGTCTTCTTCCTCAAGCTGTGCCAGCCAGTTTTTTCCCTCTGTTTTGGCATGACGCAGGGTATCTACATTTTCATCAAAGCCTTCTTTGATAATATCACCTTCCCTGATGGAAATGGGCGGCTCCTCAATGATCGCGCTGTCGATCAGATTACAGATATCCGTCAGAGGATCAATGTCCTGACCAATCTCCGGCAGAAGACCTGTTTCAAAATCATTCAGGATTGTCTTGATATGCGGCAGCATCTTCAGGGAATTGCCAAAGGCGATAAGATCCCTGGGGTTTGCTGTTTTAAAGCTAACCTTTCCAAGAAGACGCTCAAGGTCATAGACTGGATTTAAATATTCACGGATCTCATCCCTGAGCATGGGCTTCTTTGAAAGTGCTTCTACTGTATCCAGTCTTTTCTCAATGGAAGCCTTATCGATCAGAGGCTGTTCCACGTACTGACGCATACATCTGGCTCCCATGGCTGTTTTTGTCTTATCAAGCACCCAGAGAAGAGAGCCTCTCTTCTGTTTTTCCCGTAAGGTCTCTGTAAGCTCCAGATTCCTTCTGGTAGCACTGTCAAGAAGCATATAACGGCTTGTCAGATATGGATATAAATGAGTAAAATGGGAAAGATCATTCTTCTGTGTATCATAAAGATATTGCATCAGCGCCCCGGCTGCGATCAGCCCGGACGGAAAATCCTCGACCCCCATCCCCTTCAGCGTACTGACATGGAAATGCTTCATCATGCATTTCCTGCAGCGGTCTTCGTCATAATAATGGGAATCCAGTGTATTACAGATAATACCAAGTCTTCCTTTCAGATCATCAATATTGACCCCACTGACAAGAAACGCATCATTACAGATAATCTCACTTGGTACGTATTTATTGATCTCGTCCAGAAGCTTCCGGTTGTCCTCCACCTCTGTCAGATAATAATCACCCGTTGTTACATCAGCTACGGAAATTCCGCTTTTGCCCTGAAAATAGGCTATACTCATGAGATAATTATTCTTACCTGCATCCATAGCCTGAATATCCATATTGGTGCCAGGTGTGACGATCCTTACCACTTCACGCTTTACGATTCCTTTTGCAAGCTTCGGATCCTCTACCTGTTCACAGATTGCCACCTTGTAGCCCTTTTGGATCAGCTTGTTCAGATATCCTTCTACCGCATGGTAGGGAATCCCGCACATGGGTGCTCTCTCTTCCTGTCCGCAGCTTTTGCCGGTCAGGGTAATTTCCAGCTCTTTGGATGCTGTCAGGGCATCCTCATAAAACATTTCATAAAAGTCACCCAGTCTGTAAAAAAGGATGCAGTCCTGATAATCCTTTTTTGTTTCCAGGTACTGTTTCATCATAGGTGTTACTTCAGCCATTTGTTCACCATCCGATTTCTATACTCGTTCTCCCAGATAATAAAATCCGTGACATTCCTTCAGGCAGACTGGTACGATCTGTCCGATCAGATCCTTTTCTCCTTTGAAATGCACGATCATATTGTTTGACAGTCTTCCTGTCAGAAGCTCCGGATCCTGGTCATTCACATCCTCCACAAGAGCAGAATGTGTCTGTCCCTGCAGAAGTGCCGCCCGTTTCTTTGCGGTCTGCTGTACGGTTTCCAGTACTCTTGCAAAATTTTCCTTTACTTCCTCTTCCGGTACCTGTTCCATTGCTGCAGCAGGTGTTCCTGTCCTCTTGGAATAAATAAAGGTAAAAGCATTGTCATATTGTACTTTATTGATCACATCAATTGTTTCATCCACATCTGCCCTGGTTTCCCCTGGGAAACCTACGATAATATCTGTGGTGATTGCCATATCCGGTATCTCCCTCCGGATCTTTTCTGCCAGTGCCAGATACTGTTCTTTGGTATACCGGCGGTTCATCTTCGTCAGGATCTCTGTAGAACCTGATTGCAGAGGCAGATGCAGATGCCGGCAGATCTTTTTTGATTCCTTCATCACCTGAATCAGTTCATCTGAAAGATCCTTTGGATGGGAAGTCATGAATCTGATTCTCTCAATGCCGTCGATTTTTTCCACCTCCCGAAGAAGCTGCGCAAAGGTAATGGGCATATCCAGATTCTTTCCATAGGAATTGACATTCTGTCCAAGGAGCATGATCTCCTTCACCCCATCCTCGGAAAGCTTCTCAATTTCCCTGATGATATCCTTCGGGTTCCTGCTTCTTTCCCTGCCTCTTACATAAGGTACGATACAGTAGCTGCAGAAATTATTGCATCCAAACATGATATTAATTCCGGATTTGAAGGGATATTTTCTTTCTACTGGAAGATCTTCCACAATCTGGTCAGTATCCTTCCAGATATCCACGATCATGCCATCTGACTCAAACATGGCTGTCAGAAGCTCTGCAAATTTGTAGATATTGTGGGTTCCAAAGATCAGATCCACAAAACGGTAGCTTTTCCTGATCTTTTCAATCACTGCCACTTCCTGCATCATGCAGCCGCACAGAGCGATCTTCATATGAGGATTTTTCTTTTTCAGTCCATTCAGATAGCCAAGTCTTCCATAAACTCTCTGATTGGCATTGTCCCTGACGGTACAGGTATTGTAAATAACGAAATCAGCCTCTTCCCTCTCTACCAGTTCATAGCCCACCTTTTCCAGGATACCGGAAAGCTTCTCGGAATCTCTGGCATTCATCTGGCACCCGAAGGTAACTACACAGCAGGTCGGCTTTCTTCCGAGCTTTTCTGAAAGCTCCTGTACATAACCGGCTGCCTGTTCCATGAAGGCGATCTGTCTTTCTGTTTCCCTGGCACCATCTATCTTTTCTGTTATCTGTGTAATTGTTTTCTGTTCTGTCATGTCAGTCTCTCATTCTGTATTTATTATTTTTCAGACTTTTGGAAGCTGCCTTATTATTTTCTTTCAAGGAACAGCTTCCTGGAAATAAAATTGTATACCATAACAATACCGGTCGCCACTACAGAACTGATGGATACCATCAGGCCATCTGCGATCATATCCTGCAGGAAAGCGCTGTGATCATAGATCACATCAATGCAGAGATACATCACGATCTCATTGATCAGAAGTCCAAAAGCAGACAGGATCAGGAATATAGTGAATTCCTTCTTCTTGTCCATTTCCTTTTTATCAGTAAATACAAACTTGATACTGAGGATATAATTGACGATTGCTGAAACTACAAATCCAAGGAACTTGGATACCAGATAATGGATACCAAACCAGTTATAAAATCCACTGGTGATTCCAAAATCGATCAGGAAGCAAATAAATCCCACTACGCCAAATTTCAGGATCTGTTCTATCAGTTTTTTCATTGTTTTTTAAAATTTCCTTTCTTTTCATTTCCTGCTGGATGATCTGTGACATGCTTTAGCTGTTCACAACAAAATGCCATGTTAAAAGGCATACAGGCTATTATAACATGACATTTTATATTTGAGACATATTATTTTTGCATTTATTTGATGCTTTTTCTTATTTTCAGTTTGAAGAATTCTCACAGCCGCAGGATGACTGGCTCTGGAATGAGATAAAGTTCCTGGTTGTATCACTGCAGGAAGAAGGTTCTCTCCGTTCCGCTTCACAGCCACAGGAAGATCTTCTGCCAGAAGAACAACTGCTACCATTACCGTTTCCGTTACTGTTATTTCCACTTCCCTGACAAGGTCTGTTTCCGGTTTTAGATGGACACTGGTTATTCTGGAAGCAGCAAAGCAATAATAAAATAATAAGACAATCCATATTTTTTCCGCTCCTTTATTTTATACTGTATCCTATGCAGTAAAGGAGCAAAGAGTGAGCCATCAGCGTTTCTTATGAAAAATTTCTTTGCGGATATAGGAAAAAGTTTCCTTTTCTCCCTTCTGTGCCAGCATGGTGAGCAGCTTTTCAAGAAGGGCTTTGGTTTCAGGGTGCATCATTGCATTTGCCTTTCCCTTACTGAAATAGGCAAGTGGATCTCCGTCCGTATAACTGCTTCCGTGATAGGTCTTGCAGGCTGCGATCCGGTCCATAAGCATTTCCACAACATATTTTTCAGGCATTCTGGCTGGTGCCATACCTCCCTTGATATCAGAAGCACTGTAATCGATCCAATATTCATAATGATGCTTGTTCCGTCCCTTATGGTGCAGCCATGCACTGGAATAGCCGACAGCTTCTCTCTCTGCATTATTGGGACTTCTGTCACCCTGATAATATCTGGCTCCCACCAGAAATTCTGCCGGACTGTATTTGGACATATCATGAAGAAGCCCCTGCCGGTAAAGGCCGACTTTAAAGCATCCCTGCATGACCAGTATCTTATGATGGGTTATAGTTTTAAAGTGGGAAAAGGCTTTCATACATTCTCCTTCTGACTGACATACACAGCAATGCTTCTTTCTGGTATCACAATCTTATTTTCCGCTTTTTTCCCAGAAGAATCTTCTTTTTCTGCAGCCTCATTTTTTCCCGCTGAGTCATCAGAAACCGGTCTCATAATTTCTTCAGACCAGAGAACCGGGACAAATTTTTCACCCTTTGGCAGCTTTGGAAGTGCCAGCTCATGCTCTATCCAGTGCATATTATACGCAATATAGATAGATGGTTCATCCTGTTTTTCAGCATAATTTCCACAAAGCATAATACCGATCATACGGCTGATATAGGACAGATCCGGTCTCCAGGCCTCTGTCCCGTGGTAAGAAATATCCGGGTAGCCGCATCCAAGCGTATCAAGTATTTTTAATTCCTTCTGGCTGTGCAGAATGGAGTGTTCCTTTCGGAAACGTATCAGCGCCTTCGTAAAGCCAAGGATCTCATCCTGAAGCTTTCCGGTCTTCCACTTTATATAGCCGGTATCATTGTCCTGACAGTAAGCATTGTTATTTCCATATCTGGTATTGCCAAATTCATCTCCACTGAACAGATATGGCACCCCCTGGGAAAGAAATAAAAAGGCAAGAGCATTTTTTATCTGCTTCTTTCGAAGATCCAGAACCGATTTCTTACGACACTCTCCTTCAAAGCCGCAGTTCCAGGAATAGTTATGGTCAGTACCATCACGGTTATATTCTCCATTTGCTTCATTGTGCTTCCGGTCATAGGAAACCATGTCATACAGGGAAAATCCGTCATAATCTGCCAGATAATTAACAACAGCACTGTTCCTTGGATTATTACGCTGGTCAAAGATCACCTGTCCGACCAGATTCTCATCCCCCTTCAGGAATCTGCGCATATCATTCCTGTAATTACCGTTATCAGCTGCAAGATTTCGGTAATAAGGTATCTTATCACCATATATCTCTTCTAACGGGAAATAACTGCTTCTGATCTTGGTTTCCTGCAGAACTGGTTCTTTGGCAATGATCAGATACGGGATCTGAAAACCACTGAGGCGCACACCATCAATATGATACTCAATGACCCAGTATTTCAGGATATCCAGAATCACAGACTGATTCATTTCCGGCGGAAAATAAAACTGCATCATAACCTCTATGCCATTTGCATGCAGCTCCTTTACCATATTTTTGAAGGAAACCTCGGGATCCCCACTGGCACTGTAAGAAGCCTTAGGCGCAAAATAAAATCCCCCCTGATATCCCCAGCAGTTCAGTCTCACCTTCTCCTTAAAGGCTTCCGGAAGCTTTTTTACTTCCCTTGCGTTTTCTTCTTTAACCGGTTTATCACTGACAGCTCCGGAAGCTGGGTAGATACACTCATCATATTCATAGCAGGGCATCAGTTCTACTGCCGTAATACCAAGTCCGTTCAGATAGGAGGCTTTTTCTGCAACACCTTCATAGGTTCCCCTGTTTTTTACATGGGAACTCTTATGCATGGTAAATGCCCTGACGTTCAGACCATAGATCACGCTGTTGCTGTAAGGGATCAGGAGTGGTTCATCCTCACCCCAGTCAAATTCCTTATAAGTAAGAGAACCCCGTGTTTTTCTTTTGGCAGTCAGGCCATGACCGAATTTTGACAATCCATTGACCTTTCTGGCAAATGCATCTGTATATACAGTATTTTTATGATAATAATTGTACTCCGTATAAGGGAATTCTCCGGAAACAGTTTCTACCATAACACCACAAAGAGATCCTCTTTTTCCTTCTTTCTGAAAGGGGATCTTTTTCTGTTCTCCATTTTCTGCATATAAAATCAGGCCGCTGTTCCCGTCATCCAAAACTTCCTCTGCAAAAGAGAATCCATTCTTAATGAGATATACGCCCTGCTTTGTCGGTTTAAAATATGTGATTTTCAAATTTTTATTCATGGATTTATTATAGCATGAAGTCGTAAAAGGGGCAATAAAGCCTTTTAAAAGAAAACAGTTGTATCTCACCCTGTTATTCAGTACAATAGAGGCGGTAACCAATAACATACAGAAGCTGAAGCTTCAGAATGGAAGGAAAAATGGGCAGACAAGAAAATTACGAAACACCGGAAGAAAATGATGAGGAAATGACCGTCACTCTGGATCTTGATGATGGCACCAGTGTTACCTGTGCGATCGTTACGATCCTGACAGTAAATAATCGGGACTATATCGTCCTGCTTCCTCTGGAAGATGATGGGGAAAACCACGATGGAGAAGTCTGGTTTTACCGTTACAGCGAAGATGAGAATGATCCCAATGCTGAGCCTGTTCTTGACTATATTGACAGTGATGAGGAATATGATCAGGTTGCAGAGGCCTTTGATGAATATCTGGATAATGCAGAATTTGATGAGATCATGGACGATTCCACGGAAGACTGATATCACACAGGAAGCGGGTCAGTTTCCGGTTCCGTTCTTCTGTATAATACAGAAACAGTTGTTCTCTGGCTCTTGTTATGGCAACATACAGGAGCCTTCTTTCTTCTTCAAGCTCTTTTTCTTCCTTTACCTTCCTGTCAGGGATAACTCCTTCATTCAGATCCGGTAAAAACACACTTTGAAATTCAAGTCCTTTGGCTGCATGCATGGTAAGCACGGTTATGCCTTCCCCCGTCTGCTCCTCTTCACATGGCGTTTTCTTTCTCATCTTATCAAAGAAACCATCCACACTCTCGCCTCTTTCAGCCAGCCGGCATCCTTCCTGTAATTCATCCAGTATTTTCATGGCTCCTGCTTTATCCCCGGGATATTTTGAAAGGAGATAGTTTTCATAGCCAAGCTGCTTCCGGAAGCAGCGGACTGCCTGTGAAAAAGACAGTTTTTCTGCAAGCAGAAGTCCGGTAAAAAGGGTTTCTATCCTTATACACATTTCTTTGTTCTGTCTGTAATAAGAGAGTATCTCTTTCCTGGAAACACGCTCCGAAAGAAGTGCCTTGCTGGAAAGATATCTGTCTGGTTTATTCATGAACCGCAAAAAATCACTTCGTTTTTCTCCCTCCTTACAGAACCTGAGAAAGGAACGGATATCCTCTGCCACTTCTCCTTCAAAAACATTTTGAGCTTTTTTGCCTTTTCTTTTCACTGGTATTTTATGTTTCGCAAGTAATTCTTCATATAAAATTGCTTCCCGGTTTGTTCTGAGGATCACAGCACTCTCAAAAAGCTTCTTTTTGTCAAGACTCCTGATATCATCAAGAAGCTTTTCTTCCTCCAGCATTCTTGTTTCACAGCAGTATCCTTTTATTTTGCCCCCGGCCTTGCCGGCATGTATCTCCTTCCGGATCCGATCTTTATTTTTCTTTACAACTTCTGTTGCAAAATGGACGATCCTTTCACCACTCCGGTAGTTATCTGTCAGAAATAATACCTTTTCTTCCGGATAATCCTGTGAAAACCGTTTCATGATCCCTGGAACGGAGCCCAGGAATCCATAAATGGACTGGTCATCATCTCCCACCACAAAGATATTTTTCTCTTTACCGGCAAGAAGTTTTATCAGTTCATACTGTGTCAGGTTAACATCCTGAAATTCATCCACCAGAAGATAGCGGATGCGATGCTGCCATTTTTCTCTGTAAGCTGCATTCTCCTGTAGTAAAACAAGACTTTGCAGGATCAGGTCATCGAAATCGCAAAGCCCCCGCTCATTCATGAAGGCAGTGTAATCATTCAAGAGAAGCTGCAGGCTTCCCTGCGGAATTCCGAAGTCCTTCCCGGAAAAAGAAATGCCATTCTTTATACGGCTGATCTCAGACAGAAGCTCTGCTGCAAATCCGGCTGAACACATACGTTCAAAACCTCTGTTTTTCAGAAGCTCTTCCATGATCCTGATTCGTTTATTTTCACTTGTAAGGGAAGCCTGATAGCCCCTCCGCTCTTTCAGAATAGAATAGCAAATACCGTGGATCGTACCAAAGTGTGCCACATTTCCCAATCCCTTAGTAAGGCACTGGCTTCTTTCATCTGCAAGGAATCTGCTTTGCATTTCCCCGGCCGCTGCTTTTGTATAAGTAATTGTGAGTATACTGTCAGGACTGATCTGACGGTTGAATATAAGATAAAAGATTCTCTGAATGATCGTAAAGGTTTTGCCGGAGCCTGGACCTGCAACGACTCTTGCAGGTCCTTCTCCGTGCATAATTGCTTCCAGCTGGATTTTACTCGGCTGCTGCATTTTGAAGTAATTCAATTCCTTTTCTGATTCGGTTAATAGATTCCTCTTTACCGAGGATCTCCATGATCTCTGTTGCACCCGCAGGTGTCATCTGCTTACCGGATACCGCTGTTCTTACCGGCCAGAGTACATAACCGTTCTTGTACTCATGTTCTGCTGCAAAGGTTGTCAGAAGCTGATACAGGGCATCATTGGAATAATCCTCCTGCTGTTCGAATACTGGACATAATTCCTGAAGTACGGCAAGAGATGTTTCCTTATTGGTCTTCATTTTCTTATGTGTATACATTTCCGGATCATATTCCGGCAGTGTCTCAAAGAAGTCTATCAGATCACAGATATCCGGAAAAACTTCAATTCTTGTTTTCACCATGGCTGCGATCTTGTGAAGATCCAGATCCTTTTTAATGACACTCTTTAAATAAGGCTCTGCCATGGTATAGAAAGCCTCGTCAGCCATGGCCTTGATATATTCCCCATTCATCCATTTCAGCTTCATATAGTCAAAAACAGAAGGAGACTTATTAATTCTATGATAATCAAATTCTTTGATCAGTTCATCCAGAGAAAAGATCTCACGATTGTCTTCCGGACTCCAGCCAAGCAGTGCAATATAGTTCACAACTGCCTCAGGAAGGAAGCCCTGCTCAAGCAGATCTTCAAAAGAAGAATGTCCGCTTCTCTTGGACAGCTTCTTGTGATTTTCATCCGTGATCAGCGGCAGATGGATATAAACCGGAGATTTCCAGCCAAATGCATCATAGAGACGCTGATATTTCGGTGAGGATGACAAATATTCATTTCCACGTACCACATGGGTGATATTCATGGTATGATCATCCACTACATTGGCAAAATTGTAAGTCGGGTAGCCGTCTGACTTGATCAGTATCATATCATCCAGCTCTGCGTTTTCTACAGTAATGTCTCCATATAATTCATCATGGAATGTAGTAGTTCCTTCCATGGGGATATTCTGTCTGATTACGAAGGGCTTGCCCTCTGCCAGATTCTTCTCTACTTCCTCCTTGTCAAGATGCAGGCAGTGCTTGTCATAGATCATGATCTCTTTGCCTTCTACTACCTCTGTCTTCAGCGTGGAAAGACGTTCCTTATCACAGAAGCAATAATACGCCTCCCCCTTTTCAATGAGTTCCTTGGCATATTTCATGTAGATGCCAGTTTTCATACGTTCACTCTGTACATAGGGACCGTAACCGCCATCCTTATCCGGGCCTTCATCATGGGTAATACCGGCTTTGGCAAGCGTATCATAAATGATATCTACAGCACCCTCTACAAAACGCTCCTGATCGGTATCTTCGATCCTGAGCATAAAATCTCCACCAGCATGCTTGGCAATTAAAAACTCATACAGGGCGGAACGCAGATTTCCTACGTGCATCCTTCCTGTCGGGCTTGGTGCGAATCTTGTTCTGATCTTTGTCATGATTTTCTGTTCTCTCCTGTCCCTATTTATTCTGTTATATCCCTGTCAGGGATCTTCTTATCTGCTGCAGCCTTAAAGCCTGCCACTTCCTTCATGGCCTGTGGAATGGCTATATTCGTGCCGGCTCCGGCAACACATCCACCAGGACATGCCATACCTTCGATCAGGCAGCCGTTTTTCTTACCGGCCTTCGCAAGCATCAGGATCTTCTTGCATTCCGTCAGACTTTCTGCATGCTCAATATGCACATCGATATCCGAATAATATTCCCTGATACATTCTTCGATCGCACTGGCTACACCGCCTGCCACTCCATATCCTCTTCCGGCTCCGGTTGCATCGTTTAAAGGCTCTCCTGGCTGCATATTATCAAGCAGCAGTCCTTTTGCCTCGAACATTCCCTGAAGCTCTTCAAAGGTAATAACGAAGTCCACATCAGAACGTACTGTTCTTCTGGATGCCTCCAGCTTTTTGGAGGCACAGGGACCGATAAATACCACACTGGCATCAGGATGTTCTTTTTTAATTTCTCTTGCAGTGGCTACCATAGGCGTCAGCGCATTGGATATATTGTCAATCGTTTCCGGGAAGAACTTCTTGGCCAGCATTGCCCAGGATGGACAACAGGATGTCAGAAGAAAAGGCACTTTTCCGGTCGCTACTTCCTTCGCATAATGCTCTGCCTCTGCCATGGCACCATAATCGGCTCCGATCGCTGTTTCGTATACGTCATAGAAGCCAAGCTCCTTTAAAGCCTCCTTGATCATATCCGGTGTCACCTTGCTTCCAAACTGTCCAACAAAGGAAGGTGCCACCTGTGCAATGATCTTTCTTCCTGACTGGATCGCACGTATCAGCTGAAAGATCTGGGACTTGTCTGCAATTGCACCAAAGGGACAGCTTACCATACACTGTCCACAGGATACACAGATGTCGGTATCAATATATGCTTTGCCCTTTTTATCACTTTTAATGGCATTTACACCACAGTTGGCAAGACATGGCCTTACCTGATGGGAAATGGCATCATAGGGACATACAGACTTACATTTACCACATTTGACGCATTTTTCCTGATCAATGATGGATTTGCCATTTTTCATGGAAATGGCTCCTCTTGGACATACCTCACGGCAGGGATGTGCAACACAGCCCATGCATTTATCTGTCACTTCATATCGGTTCTCCGGACAGGCGTTGCAGGCTGATGGTATTACCTGCATCAGGGGCGGCTCATAATACTTTTCATCAATATTACTTTCTTCAAGTCCCTGTGTCACATGCACCGGCTGATCCTCCGGACGCAGGGAAAGACCCATTGCCAGACGGATACTCTCTCTGACAATGGCCCTTTCCCTGTAAATATTCCCTGACTCGGATTCGTCATAATCTACTATTTTATAGGGAAGTGCTTCCACGTCATCCTTCAGATTCCGGGATTCATAGGCAAGTGAAGCTACTTCCTTGAAGATTCGTCTTCTGTTTTTACGAACCTGTGTGTCAATTCCCCGCATACTCATACTAATGGTCTACATCCTTTCTGCATCATCATTTTATTTTTGCACAAACCTGCGAGGAAATCAAGCACTATTCTGTTTCGGTTCCTGTTTCTGTCCCCGTTTCTGAATCAGCTTCAGATGCTGCAAAATCATCCATTGTCTTCTCCAGGGCATAACGTACAGAGCTTTCTATTGTATAAACAGTATCTTCGTCATTAACCCTGACATAGAAAAACCCACCGGCATTACTGTTCTGGTCTCCAATGGTGATCACATACAGATCATCGTCCCACTGCAGGGATATAGTATTCTCTGAATCTGTCAGACCATACTGATCAAAATCTGTCACATCCGGGATTACAAGATCTGCCGGGATCTCACAGGCATCTGTAAGAAAGCTTTCTACCTTGTCACTGTCTATGGTAATACTATCATCATCTGCTGAGGTCCATACGTCCCCCTCTTTTTTCAGATTGACACTGGTTTCTCCCTGCGTGATCCCGATCTCTGTTACTTTGGATGAATCAATCTCCAGTACCTTTGCTGCTACCGGCTCTTCTTCCGCCTGATGGTTTTCTTTATAGTATCCATATCCCAGATAACTGGCCATCAATGCCAGAAATAACACAATAAGGAGAATCAGGTTTCGCTTTTTCTTTTTATTCATTTCCTTTTTTTACTCCTTTTTTATTTCTTTCTCCGTCTGAACCATACGATAAAACCACCCACAATGAAGAGAACCGGAAGTAATACTACGGTAACAACGGCAATGATCATGATCGTGCCCTGCGGTACTGTCAGATAGTCTGCTTCCATACTCTTGACCGGAATAGAAACACTGGTCTCATGAGAGGCGAAGGTTCCAAGTGATGCTGTGAAAAGCTTTACATTGGTTCCTGATACGATCATATTGGCATCATTTGTGAACATATTACTGCTTGTATAAATGATAGCTGTTGAGGTTTCCTCTCCTGCAGTCTTTTCACACTTAACACCGATCTGGAACGGTCCGTCCTCATCACTGTCCTGTTTCTCATAGCTGTCCACACCGGAAATATCATTTCTTAAATAGCTGTTGTCAGAAGAGCTGAGCAGCTCTGTTATTGTCACATCCGCCTTCTCTTCTGTTGTGATCCCCTGTGCATAAGGTGCAAATACATAGCTTCCATTATTATAAATGCCCGCTGTAATATCATCATAGCCGATCTCAGGCAGGATGTAGAAGGGATCCTGATAATAATGCCCTCTGTCAGTTTCAATGATGAGTCCTTCCTTTACGTTTATTCCATAATAATCCAGGAGTCGGTCAATATTTTCATGGGCTTCTCCTGTATAACAGGAAACGAAGAAAATATCACCGCCCTTTTCCATATAAGAAAGCATCTTTTCTGTATCATCCGTCGAAAAATCTGATGTCGGCGCATTGATCACCACGCAGGAGGCATCCTCTGGTACTTCATCATAATCCATCAGATTAATGGTTTCATAATCCAGATTTTCCTTTTCAATCGCATTGCTGAAGGTACTGTCAAAGGAAGACTCCCCATGACCTTCCAGCAGGTAAATCTTCGGCATTTCATCACTAGTCACATAGGCAAGGGCACTGGTAAGCTGTCCTTCTCCATCATAACCGGTCACGCTCTGTGTATAATTGGTATAGTCATAGCTGTATTCATAAATATCACTGTAATCAATGACACGGCTTCTCTTTCCGCTCTCCACGATCAGGCTGTTTGAAGAAACACTGCCATCCGTATACTGCAGATAAAACTTTGGATTTACCGCAGGATCCACATAAGAAACCTTAATATGGGAATTGAGTCCTTCATACTTTTTCAGAGTCTCATCCAGTGTGGTATCTGCATTGTCCTCATTTGCCAGTACATAAATCTGGATATCCTCTGTAATACCTTCCGCAATCTCCTTTGTTTCCGTTGTCAGGGAATACAGCTGATCTGACGTCACGTCAAATACAGTATATTTCTCAGGAAGCTGTGCCACAAGCAGATTCAGTACCACGATAACGGCAAGGGAAAGCACAACCACAGAGCTGCTGTAGGTTCCAAGGCTCAGTGTTTTCCTGGATAACTGATACCGTCTCTTCTGAATGGACTGTACCGTAAGGATCAGTGCCAGTACGATCACAGAAAGATAATACAGCACACTGGTCAAATGGAAGGAGCCATTCAACAGATCGCTGAATCTTCCTGACATATCAAAGACTGACAGAAATCTCGTGAACAGATTTCCCGTGGAAGAGATCATGCTGCAAAGGCCGCTTACGATATAACCAAAAAACAGCACACCAAAGGAAACCACTGCTGCGATCACCTGGCTTTCTGTCAGGGACGAGATAAATACGCATACGGCAATGCTGGCAAGTCCATACAGCAAAAAGCCGAATACAGCCAGATAGGATTTTCCGATATCCACGGTGCCAAAGAAGCTCATCACAACAGGATACAGGGAAACGAGCGCTACCGGTATGGCAAAGATCGTAGCAAGGGCAAAAAACTTGCCAAGCACAATTCCCGTGACACTGACAGGTGAGGTTAATATAAGCTGATCCGTTTTCTGGTGCCGCTCTTCTGCCAGGATCTTCATGCAAAGAACCGGTATGGCAATCAGAAATAAAAAGGTTACGGAGGAAAGAGCATATCCGATATACGGATAGCCTATGAACAGATCATATACCGCAAAGTAAATGCCAAGCAGCAATAAAAATGCTCCTATAAATAAAGGTCCGAGAAACGAATGAAAATAAGACTGTAACTCCTTTTTATAAATTGCCTTCATCTTCATTTCCTCCTTTATTTTCACTCATCTGTTCTGCTGTGTCCGTATCAGGTATGCTGCTTTGATCCTCTGTCAGTTCCAGGAAAATATCCTCCAGTGATTTTTCTACCCGGTTCATGGAAAGGATCGGCATTTTATTTTCTGCCAGCGCATAAAAAAGCTCTTCTCTGATATCCTCACCCGCTTCTGTCCTGATCACTGCTTTCACTGCACCCTTCTCCGGTGCATTTTCTATGGAAAACTCTGCAATTCCGGCAATAAACGGCAAAATTTTCCGTAACGCCTCTTCGCTTCCGAGAATATGTACCTCCAGTGTTGTATTTCCTTTCATAAGACCGGTGAGTCCTTCCGGTGTATCGCAGGCTGCAAGTTTTCCCTTTGACAGGATCATGATTTCATCACAGACTGCCTGCACTTCTGTAAGAATATGGGAGCTTAAGATCACCGTATGCTTTTCTGAAAGACTCCTGATCAGCTCCCTGATCTCAATGATCTGTTTGGGATCAAGACCAACCGTAGGCTCATCCAGAATAATCACTTCCGGATAACCCAGGATTGCCTGCGCAAGACCAACTCGCTGCTTATAGCCCTTGGACAGGTTTTTGATCAGCCTTTCACTGACATCAGTTGTCATGGTCATTTCCATAATATCCGCAAGCTGCGTTTCCACTTCCTTCTTCGGAATCTTCTTCAGGGCTGCTGCGAAGCGCAGGTACTCAAGTACCGTCATATCCTGATAAAGCGGAGGAATTTCCGGAAGATAACCAATACACCGCTTTGCCTCCTCTGCATTTTTCTGGATATCAAAGCCATTTATCCTGACAGTTCCCTCTGTAGGGGCAATATACCCCGTCATCATATTCATCGTGGTACTTTTTCCGGCACCGTTCGGTCCAAGAAAACCATAGATTTTTCCAGGCTCCACCTGAAATGTCAGGTGATCGACAGCAAGGTGATTTCCGTATCGTTTGACAAGATTCTCAACTTCTATCAAAATAAGCTCCTCCTTTTTAACCCTTTGGGAAATTCGTATTTACCGGGCTGTTTTATTCTCTACTACTGTAAAGCATAATTGTGTTCGAAAATGGGAAAATTTGTGAACATTGTGTGTTCCCTCCTTCAGTCTATCTGAAAATACAGTATATGAAGCAGCCCGCACAAAAATGATTGCAGAATCATTCTTTCAGTGATATAATCAAGCCGTTTGTTTTTTATTATGAGGGAGAGAAAAATTATGAAAGAATTAAAACCTATGTTATTTACCTGTCTGAAGGGCTACACAAAAGAACAGCTTCTGAAGGATGTAGTCGCAGGTGTCATTGTAGCGATCATTGCCCTGCCCCTTTCCATTGCCCTGGCTCTGGCTTCCGGTGTTGGTCCTGAGGAAGGTCTGTATACCGCAATTGTTGCCGGATTTCTGATTTCCTTTCTTGGCGGCAGCCGGGTACAGATTGCAGGACCTACCGCTGCCTTTGCTACTATCGTTGCTGGAATTGTTGCCAGAAACGGCATGGATGGTCTTATGCTTGCCACACTTCTTGCCGGTGTTTTCCTGATCCTTATGGGTCTGTTCCACTTCGGAAACCTGATCAGATTTATCCCCTATACGATCACCACCGGTTTTACTGCCGGTATCGCCGTAACTATTGTCATAGGTCAGTTGAAAGACTTTTTTGGCCTGACCTATGCCGAAGGAGTAAAACCGATCGAAACCATGGAAAAATTAAAAGCTGTTGTCAGCAGCTTTTCTACCATAAATCTTTATTCGGTTCTTGTGGGAGTCATCTGTCTTGCCATTTTGATCCTGTGGCCAAGGGTCTGTGCAAAGGTTCCAAGTTCCCTGATCGCTGTCCTTGCAGGTATCCTTCTTGTAAAAGGTCTGCACCTGCCTGTCAATACTATTGGAGATCTTTATACTGTAAGTAACAGGCTGCCATATCTCCACGTTCCGTCATTCAGCCTTTCTATGGCACAGACTGTATTGCCGGATGCATTTACCATTGCCATACTGGCGGCGATCGAATCTTTGCTTTCCTGTGTGGTTGCTGACGGCATGACAAACTCCAAGCACCGCTCCAATACTGAGCTGGTTGCCCAGGGAGTTGGGAATATAGGCTCAGCACTCTTTGGAGGTATTCCGGCAACAGGTGCTATCGCTAGAACAGCAGCCAATATCAAAAGCGGTGGCAAGACACCGGTAGCCGGTATGGTACATTCCATTACTCTGCTTCTGATCCTTGTTGTCCTGATGCCCTATGCAGCCCTGATCCCCATGCCGGCCATTGCCGCTATCCTGTTTCAGGTTGCCTATAACATGTGTCAGTGGAGACCCTTTGTCCACCTTGTGAAGACAGCGCCAAAGAGCGATATTTCCGTTCTCGTCCTGACCTTTGTCCTGACCATCGTCTTTGACCTTGTCGTTGCTATTGAGATCGGACTTTTGCTTACCTGTCTGCTGTTTATGAAGCGCATGAGTGATGAAACGGATGTCAGAAGCTGGAAATATGCAGAGGATGAATGGGATGACACCGCAAAACTGATCCATCTTCCCCTCTCTGTCAGAGTCTACGAGATCAATGGTCCTCTTTTCTTCGGCGCTGCTGGAAGAATTGCAGAGATCAGTGTCAAAGATTTTACGAAATGTCTGATCATACGGATGAGAAGTGTCCCTGCGATCGACGCCACTGCCATGAACGCACTGGAAGAATTATATAACCGCTGTTCCCGTCAGGGAATCATAATGATCTTCTCCCATGTTAATGAGCAGCCAATGCATACCATGGAAAAAGCGGGATTCCTTGACAAGGTTGGCAGGGAACACTTCTGCACTCATATTGATGATGCGATTGCCATGGCTACAGAGATTTCAGGAAACGTTCCATCCTGTTAAGCCCATCTTCAATTTTCTCCATGGAAGTACCATAGGAAATTCTGACATACCCGGAGGCATTTTTACTGAAATTGCTTCCGGGTATAACTGCCACATGTTCTTTTTCCAGTAATCTTTCTGCAAACTCCTCTGCAGATAACCCTGTTTTCTTTATATTAGCAAAAACATAAAATGCTCCCTTTGGCATGATACAGCTGATTTTATCCATTTCATTGATCCTGCTTACCAGAAAATCCCGTCTTTTTTTGTATTCCTTTTTCATAGCCATCATAGCTTCCATTCCTTTATCAAATGCAACAAGAGCCGCATACTGGGATGGGGTTGCAACTGCTGAATATACATTTTCCACGCATTTTGTCATAAGCTCGATCAGATGAACGGGTCCTGTGGCAAAGCCGACCCTGAACCCTGTCATGGCAAAGCTTTTTGATACACTGTCGATGATCAGAGTACGTTCCTTCATGCCTGGCAGCGTTGCGATACTGAAGATTTCATCACTGTCAAAATTCAGATGTCTGTAAACCTCATCCGAAAAAACAAACAGATCCTTCTCCTTCGCGAACTCTGCAATTTTCTGTAATGATTCCCGATCGATCAGCCCTCCTGTCGGATTACATGGGGAATTCAGAAGAAGAATACGGCTTTTTTCTGTCACAGCCGCTCTCAGATCATCCACGGAAAGGATAAAATCGTTTTCCTCCTTTACCTCTATTTCCCTGACCGTTCCTCTGCACATAGCAACCATCGGACCATAATTTGAGAAGTAGGGAGCCGGTATGAGAACCTCATCTCCAGGATTGAGCAGACAGAAGAACGCAAGGTACAGAGCTGCCATGCCACCGCTTGTTACCATAGTTTCCGGCATACTGTAATCACTGCCTATCGTTTCATTCAGATATCTGATATATCTTTCCCGCAGAGGATCAATTCCGGCTCCCGGCGCATATTTGGTACAGGAGGATAAATGCTCTGCCATCTCTTTTAAAATACATTCATCTGTAATAAAGTCCGGCTCTCCTACCCCGAAGGAAACCACATCCTCCATATGGGCTGCTTTCACCATCATGGCCCTGATTGGGGATGCTACGATACTTTCTGCCAATTTTCCATATTCCATATGCTTTTTCCTCCTCAAAATAAAATGTGTACTTGTATTGGAGAACAGTATAGTATAAATTATTATATAAGAAAATTTAAACGTTTTTA
>ERZ1026860.183-NODE-183-length-48163-cov-6.504635_pt1 | contig 48163 bp, 65 predicted proteins | sample MGYA00380160_ERZ1026860 | MGnify/ENA primary metagenome ERZ1026860 (study PRJEB33269, sample SAMEA4719796) | human gut metagenome | biome: human-associated habitat; feature: organic feature; material: feces | place: Cameroon | collected 2013-10 ... | reverse complement strand
TGTGTATAAGAGACAGCGTTATTCCCCGAGCGCACCGAACACGCATATAAAAAGGCACCATATAGGCAAAAGCACGATAAAGCCCGAGACAAACCGAAAGCAACTAACGATAGCAAAACGGGCAAACCGACAGCCGAGGACGCCAAAACAGCCCAAAAGCGGCGATATATGTTATAATAACCACCAATTATATTAGCACATGCACGGGAGAGGGGGGTATTTTTCGACTGCAAAGGGGCAAAACGAACCCGACAGCCCTATTAGCAGCCCCTCACGAAATCTCGTTCCTTAAAACGGTTCAAGTGAGCCATAAAAAAATTAGTAACAAGTCGTGGTAACAAATTACGAAAATGTGTTTCGTAGCAATTCATAATGGAAATTTCTGGAAAAATAGAAATAGTGGCAAACCACAATAGACAGTATAAAAATAGGGCTAAACCACAATATCTTGTAGTATAGCCCTATTGGAGCGGATTACGGGGACTTAAATCATACAATATGCAGATGATTTCAAAGGGTCGCATACAATATATTGTGATTTTTTGGAGATAGCAACAAAAAAGTAACAAATCGAAGTTGCGGTGGCGTTACGGAGGTGTTGCGGAGGCGTTATTTTAGGTGGGAAAGTATAGAGAGTTTATCCTCGTCGTACATATGCCCGTATGTCTTTGTAACCTGCTCGGGAGTATCGCTTATCAGGTCGGCAACTACGGTGTAATTGGCACCGAGGTGGATAAGCATCGAAACGAATGAATGGCGGAGGTCATGGATGCGGATGCGCTTCACGCCTGCCATTGCAATATGCTTTTCGAAGTAGCGGGTGACGGAAGTAGGGGGCATAGGTTTATCACCGCCGAAGAAGAACGGAGCTTCGCCCTGATAGTTTTTAAGTTCTTCCTGCACGATAGGGCAGAGCGGGATTTCATGAACCTTGTCCGCCTTAGTGCTTGTAATCTGGTACGGCTTGTCGTCCAGTGTCTGGCGCGTAACAGATTTTGATATAAGTAATTTATCCGGTTTGACATCCTCCGGAGTAAGAGCAAAGATTTCGCCTTTTCGTCTGCCTGTGAAAAAGAGCATGGTAAAGAGGCAGTGCATTCTCGGGTCGTCGACTGTGGCAATGAATTTATCAAATTCTTCTCTCGTCCAGAAGAGCATAGGTGCTTTCGGTGCGCGGCGTTTGGGCTTAGGGATTTCCGCAAGATAGTTTTTATATCCGTAGCGGCTCTCACAATATGCGAGGAACGCATTGACGCGCACCCTTATATTGACAAGTCGGGAATACGAATAGAAATCGCCTGTGCGTGGATTTCGCGTTGCCCACAGCTCATCCTGCCAACGGTACATTTCTTCCTTTGTGAGGGCTGTGATTTTGCTGTTTTGGTATTTTGGGAGGAGATAGATATCATAGTCTGTCTTTTTGCCATAGACAACCGACGGTTTATTCTGATTCTGAATCGATGCGAGATAGAGCGGGACAAGCTCGCCGACGGTGGGTGTTTCCTTTTCGGGATTGATGGTTTTCTGCGGGCGTGCCTTTTCCTTATTGACCTCGCAATGTTCCGTAATGAATTTTGCGTGGGCGGCTCTGGCAAGTGCTTTTGTTTTATAGCCGGAGAGCTTCTTCTGCGCGACATTGCCGAATTTATCGGTTATGCGGAAAACGACATCATAGACCTTGCCGTTGTTTTTGGTCTGGCGTTCTCTTATCGAATGTTTTGTACTTGAAATATAAAATTCTGCCATTTTCTTTTACAGCACCTTTGAGAAAAATTCTTTGATATATTGCATAACGGAATTGCCTATAGCAGCCGACTGATTTTTGAATTCATGGGCGTACCGGATAAAGCCGATATTTCCATTGAGGATATCGACGGCTAAAATGAGTATCACGAACGAAAGCGTTATTGAAAACCAGATGGCAAGCATCCGCTTTGACTTGCGTACATTCATGAGTTCGCTGTCTTTATCTGCTCGCACGGCGGCAAGCTCTCTTTCATGGGACTGCGTAAGGCGTTCGATTTCCTTTTGCTTCTCTTGGAGCATTATCTCATATTCCGTTGGCTTTTGTGTTCTCGAATCGGAATCTGTCGGGATGCCTATCATTTCGTCGACAGAGCCGCCTAACGCGCGTATGATGCCGCAGACGGTATAGAATGAGGGGCTTTCCGTTTCGCCGTTCATAATCTTTGTAACGGTGCTGAGCGGCGTTGCGCTTATATCGGCTATCTGCTGATTTGACAGATTGCTTTTGTTTTTCATTTCCTGCAGTTTTGCTCTTAAATCTCTGCCTTGTATTTCCATTATGCATCCTTTCTTTTTGTGTATGTCTGATGTCGGTTTTTGTGCCGCGCGGCGGAAAAAAATCATTTTCGGGTAGAAAATAATCATATTTTACGGGGGATAGTCGTAAAATATAATCGGGGGTACAATTTGGGCTTTGATTAGTCACACGGCATATGCTATGCTTAAATCAGGGCGAAGCCCCCATTTAAAAAACAGAATATAAAGCAAAAGGAGAAAAAAACATGGAAAAGACAATCGCAAGACCCGCATACATAAACGAGACGAAAGTCCGTCGCGACCTCGAGCAGAAGATACTCAAAGCAGAACTGACAAAGCGTGAGATTTTTCTTCTTTTGCTGAAAATAAAACAGATTTCGGGAAACAGGGTTTAAATAAGGAGAGGGTTCGCCTCTCCTTATTTGTTTATTTTGTAATTTTTTTACAAATTTTACCTTTTACGATTCCGACCATGTATAATAAGAATAGTCGCCTGCTTCTTCCTTGGTGATTTTCGCCGTGCGGCGATTATACACATCGGTATTAGGGTTTGCGGCAAATTCCGCTGTGCGCTCGGCTGTCATATTATTCTGCGCATCGTAGAAGCGCAGATGCAATGCAAAGCTGCGTCCCGTAGCGGAGCGGGCATATATGGGGAACGAAAGTGTTTTTTCCTGAATTTCGAGTTTGCCCTCGTAATATGTGATATCGGGGACTTTGAGTGTGCCGCTGTGGACTTCGGGCTTCGGTGCTTCCTTGGGGGTTTCCACGACATGCACGGGATGAACGACGATTCCGTCCTCTTCGGTGAGGTCGTCGATTATGCCTATGAAAAGTTTATTTATAAGCAAGCCGAAGAACAGTGCGAGACCGGATATAATGAGAGCATTGCCTGTCGGGTCATTTTTTGATTTTGTGACAAGTCCCATAAAAAACGCCAGTCCGCCGATAACCATTCCTATAACCATGAGGACTTTCAAAACGCCGAGGTTTTCTTTTCTGTTTTTCATATGTGTCTCCTCCGATTTAATGGGCAATTTCATATTCTATGGAATATGTGCTTACATCGGTCAGAAATTTCGTTGTGAAATCGAAGCTTGCGCTTTCATTCGGAGAAAATGAAAAGGGCTCCCATTCCATAGTGTTATCATAAACGAGTGTACCCTGCGCATCGTAGAATTTAAATGTGGCTTTTATGTACGAAATGGTTTTTGAGGTGCAATTAAGAGCTTTCACATAGAAACGATGTATAAACTTGGAGTTTTTGAAATCGTAATCGGTCTTTTTATAAAACTGCGTTGTAAAAAGTCCCTCTGCTTTCTTTTTGCATATTGTGCATATGGGGCTGCGCTCGGTTTCTCCAAGGTCTTCATAAATATGGTCGCCGAGGGTTTTATTTATCCAGTCTCTTTCGCCGCATTTCGAGCATTCTCTGTATGAGCCGCCATAGTCAGCACAAGTGGGTGCCTTTTCGGTTTTTACCATTCCGTATGCATGTGCTTCAATCGATTTTTCTTCTTCGCACAGCATTCCGCACTGCGTACAATAGCTTTGCTTGTTGTAGTTATGGTTTTTCTCATCGTCAACTTCGTAAAGGACAACCACCTTATAATCGGTGCTGTGAGCCTGTTGCTGCGTTTGAGTTTTTTCTTTGCCGCAAATGCCGCAGACATAATCATATGTGACATCGTGATATTTTGTATCGCCTGCACGCTGTGTATATGTGATGCTGTTGTCATCCTTAAGATAGGAAACATGATAGAAGCATTTTCCTGTCTTTTCGTAGATGAAGCCCGATATCTGGCGGCGGAACACCACTGTGAGCGTTACCACGGCTATCAAAATCGCCGCTACGATGCAGAGGGCAATAATTGTACCCTTTTTGACTTTCGCGCGTTTGCGGGGCTTTTTAGGCGGTTCAGAGAAGCCCGACCATTCCGAAGTGCGAGATGCGGGCGTTTGCTCCGGCTTTGGTGACGGTTTCACCACATTCAGAACCTGAAGCGAAACATAGCCATCGGCTCTTGCGGCATCGGCGCACACTTTGCAATACTCGCGCACCGTCTTTCCGTTTTCGAGATAAAGCTTTGTTTCCTTATGCTCGCCGCAACACTCGCATGTGTCGGTGATTTTTCTTCCGCCGTAGCTGGTAATTGGCTCGCCCATCGGCATCACTTCCTTTTCATGAGTAAATAGTTTATAAAATTCTCCAGCGCGGATTTCTCCTCTGCTGTGAGAGTTTTCATGAGGGATATAAGGCGGGCGTCCTCGGGGGAATTGTCCTCACCTTCAAGCAGGGTGTCTACTGGGACACCGAAATAGTCGGCTATTTTAAGTAGGGTGGCGCGATGCGGGACGGATTTTTCGTCCCACTTCGAATATGCCGCATTGGACAATCCTATTTCCGCGCATACGGCTGTGGGCGTTTTCCCTGCTTTATTGCACAACTTAATAAAGTTTTCTTTAAACATAGTACCTCGTTGTAATCTTGCACAATAAGCAATGCGGCAATTTGTGCAGGTATACAAAAGTTAGTAAAGTTAGATTTTACAATTGACAAAGTTAGTAAACTACGCTATAATATAACCGTAGTCAGAGGGCGTTACCGCTTGGATATGATAAAGCGGATATACTGCTCCACATCGGCGATTTCGCTATCCGACAGCTCGGACAGAAGAGCCGAAACAACGGATGATTTCTCGGGGGCGGGGGATAAATCCCGACCGAGGAGATAGTCCACGGATACGCCGAAATAATTTGCAATTTCATCTAAGACCTTTGCGCTCGGGATAGTACCGCGTTTGCTCCAGTTTGTAAACGAATTGATACTCAAGCCCAAATCGGCAAGCATTTTCTTCTTTGAAATGCCGTTTTCTTTGAGCAGAGTTTCTATTTGCGAAATAAAAGACATAGCATCTCCACATTTTTACCAAATGAGTGATAGAGTTTTTGTGCAAGTATACGAAATCACTCAAATGATAGATTATGCATTGACAAATTGTCACTCAAATGATAGAATATAACCGTAGTCAGAGAGTGTTACCGCTTGGATATGATAAAGCGGATATACTGCTCCACATCGGCGATTTCGCTATCCGACAGCTCGGACAGAAGAGCCGAAACAACGGATGACTTTTCGGGGGCGGGGGATAAATCCCGACCGAGGAGATAGTCCACGGATACGCCGAGGTAGTCGGCGATTTTTGCAAGGGATTCGGATGACAGAGATTTGCCATGATACATAGCAGACATAGTATTACTGCCAAGCCCGAGCTCATCAAGCATATTTTTAATGAGAACATTTTTCTCGGCGGCAATCTCTTTTATGCGAATCGCTATATTGTGCGAATTGTACATAAGAGCAAATCCTTTTTCGTGCAAATAGTAGAATCGCTAAAAAGCGCGATTTATTTATTGACAATCGCACTATAGTGCGATATAATATAACCGTAGTCAAAAACTTCGAAATGACTTTGAATCATGAATTTATGCGCAGTTCGCGTCTCAAAGCGCGATTGCCGCTTTTGCTAAGACCATTTTGCGATTCTATATATTCAACGGTGCATGATGGGGGATATATGCTCTCATCAAACGAAGAATAATAAACCGAAAATTGTCCTCGAACGCCAACGGCGCAAATATAATTAAGCCCTGCGGCTCGCGCTTTTTCACCCCATTTGGCGGCTGTATTCATATCTGTGTCCGACGGTGAAAGCGCTCCTTGAAAATCAACAGTGCACGGATGATTATGAAAATCTATAATAGTGCCGCATCCATTTTGTATGGCTTTTTCAATTATATCATCAAAAGTTCCGTTTAAATAGCATGACATATTGTTATTGCCTTTATTTGCCCATATGAAGCGGCATTTTGTATTGCTCGCAAGTATAAGTATCAGCCATTCATGGCGTTTATATCTGATTAACTCTGCCGCCATAGCAAGGGCTTTGTTATACGGTACAGAAATTTCGTCCCAACGACCGCCGGATGAAAGAAACTGTCTGTAGTCGGGATTTATCTCAAAATGTTCTGTCGAAAAATTAAGCCTTGATTTCTCAGCTTGCTTTTTTCTTGCTTTGCTCAAAAGTGCGATTTCTTCTTTGCTAAGTGGCTTAGGGCTGACATAAATTCTTGAAATCAAAACCGATATCAGTACAATTTCAAGAATGATAAAAACGGGTAGAAAACTGCGATATTCTTTAGTGAGTGTAGTAACCATTATTCCATATGCCGCGCCAAAGATGCTCACAAACCAAAACATAGCAGGCGTACAACCGCAACCACTACATCCATTGTTGCCGTTGTTGCCGCCGTTAGATGAGCCTTTGCCGCGATTGGGATAAAATGTTTTTCTCCAAAGCCAGTATGGCATGCGATAATATCGCACGAGGTCACTTCCTTTTTGAGATAATGAAATTGAGATAATCGTCGAGTTCCTTTATTTCCTCTGCCGAGAGGTTGCGCGTCCTGCTTATCAGGTCTTGCAGTTCGGCAGGCGTGGCGGGTGCATCGGGGCAATCCGACTTATCCCGCAGATAGTCAGTAGTAGTAGACAGCAGCTCGGCGATGACCGCAAGTCGGCTGTCGGGGATATCGCCGTTTCGGCGTTTCACATCATTAAAATAGTATGCGCCCTGACCGATTGAGGAGCAAAGGTATGTTATTGAAATGCCTTGCCGCTTGGCAAGTTCCTTGATTTTATCAATATTTACCAAATTGTCATTTAGGTTTGGCTCGACATATGAATCGGACATTGTTATTCCGAATTGCGGCTTAGGCAGAGGCGGGTCATCACTTACAAGACTATCTATCGGCACATTCAAGTATTTCGCTATTTGCGGCAAAAACTTCATATAGGACTGGCTTATCCCGAGTTTCCAGTTTGTCACTGTATTTTTGGCAATCCCGAGATTTCTTGCAAGTTCAATTTGGCTTTTACCCTGCTTATTCAGCTCGGCGAATATTCTTTCGATAACCGTCATAATCGTATTTTTTCCTTAAGACTCCGTGCAATTGGTAATAATATACAATAAAAGTACAAGTATCTTGTGCATTCGTACAAAGTTAAAATTTCTTGTGCTTACGCATTGACAGTACAAGCAATTTGTGCTAAAATATAACCACAGTCACCACCCGAAAGGAGGTGAAAAAATGGGAAATGAAAACCGTTTTTCCTCTACAGGCAATGCAGACTTCGAGAGCAGTTTTCCCTTGACGGGCAACATGGATTTCGAGAGTAGTTTTCCCTTGACGGGCAAAGAGACAACCGAGCATCCCAAGCAGGATAATCAGCATGAAAAGACCAAGAGGAAAACAGAGGAAGAAGCATTGTGGCATCCCTCGTTTTCCAATACGCCGCTTGTTGCCCAATGGGAGAAAAAAACAGGAACAATGGATGCCATTGAATACGCGACTTACATGTCACATATAGAGATAACTCTGAAATATACGCTTGAAAGGCTAAAGTGCATCGCGTTTGTTTGCGGCATTGCGGCGGTAGCGGCTACTACCCCTGCGATTATCATCAAGCTACTGAAGAAGTAATCTCGTCAGCGTACGAAGATGGAAACCAAAATCGCGATGAAGGAAGCGAGAAGTGCGAAACCGGATATCCAGTTTGATATCTTCGAACACCGGATTGCTTTTTCGGAAAGTTTGTTTGAATCACGAGCAATTGTGTTTGCTTCTTTTGCATGCTCATTTGCATTGTCAGCAATTACATTTGCTTTTTCTGCAGTTGCATTTGCCTTTTTGGCATGCTCGTTCGCCTCGCGGGCGATGATGTTCGCTTCTTTGGCGTATTCATTCGCTTCACGGGCGATTGTGTTTGATTCATCTGATGCCTTAAGTGTCTTATCGTTGAAGCAGTGCTGATATTGTAGCTCCGTTTCCTGCTTAAGATACGCTTCTATTAAGCCTTTACCGCTGTCGGTCAGCGATATAGGGTCTGCCTCGGTTTTCAGCAGAATGTATCCGAGCTTGCCAAGCGCAGTATATGTCTTTAGCTTGACACTCGGGAAAGCCTCGAAAAACCGCTCGCGGCTGACGGTGCATCCCTCTTGACTGCGAAGAAAGCGCAGAATTTCAATTTGCTCCGATGAAAGGTTATCGCTCATCTGCCTGCGTCCTTTCTCTGCGAAATGAGGAACCGGATATAATCGGCAACGATTCGCCGTTCCTCTGCGGTAAGGCATGCGGAAAGCTCCGCTATCTCATCGCGCGGCGCAGGCACACTCTCTCTGCCGAGAAGATAATCAACGGGGACGGAAAGGCAATCGGCTATTCTCGCAAGAGAATCAAACGACAATGCTCTTCCGTGGTACATATGTGAAAATGTATTTGCTCCCAGCTCGCAGGATGAGAGAATTTCTTTTAAGGATATGCCTTTTATTTGGGCGATGTCCTTAATCCTTTTCGCCACATCTGGCGAATTGTACAAATTACCGTTATCCAATTTGTGCATTCCTACAAAACTCTCCATTTATGGAGATTCGCTATTGACAAGCTCCAAATATAGAGCTATAATATAGCCACGGTACGCCAAATAAGGCGATTCAAAAACAACTGATTCGGCAATTTCCACAAAGCCCGAATAACAACCGTGGTTGTACCTTTTATAATATAGCGCAAATTCACTTTTGTCAAGTCATTTTTACAAATTTTTGGAATTTTTCATGAAAAATACAGAAAACAGTTGCATTTGCAACAAGAAAGGAGACTGAAATGCTCGGTTCAAATCTCAAAAAAGCGCGAATCAGACGCGGGCTGTCACAGGGTGACCTCGCAAGAGAAGTCGGTGTGACGCAATCCGCAATCTACTACTACGAAGCCGGAACAAAGATTCCGTCGCTCGCGATACTCATTACCATTTCGCGGGTTCTCGATGTTACTCTCGACGAACTTGTGAAAGATATTTAAAAAAGCAAGGAGGAATAATGGAATGACAAGGCAGGAACGCGAAGAAATGTTCGCAAAAGATTTCCTCGTGGCAGAGGATTTGATGAAGCTATGCGGCTGTTGCCGCTCGGATGCTTCACAGCTCATACAGGAAATAAAGCGCAAAAGCGCAGACCGTTTTCACAAGCAGGGGCGCATACATGTACAGGACTACATAGAAGCCATGCAGCTTGACACTTCCCGATATTACGGTGCCGTGGGCGAGGTGATAATCGCGAAAATGGAACCGATACCGAAAGCGGATGACGAGGAAGAAACACAGGCACCAAAAGAAGAAGAGCAGCCCGCGGTCGAGCGCAAGCCGCTCTACAATGTGGTCGTAATCAACGGCGAGAGACTGAAAGTCTACAGAGGGGAGGGCTGAAGAAGATGAAATATACAATAGCGCAACTCGAAGATATGATGGAGCGTAACGGCGGCTGGCTTTACCTCAGCGGATGCACAGGGCTGACGGAATTGCCCGATAATCTGACTGTCGGCGGCTCGCTTTACCTCCGTGGATGCACGGGGCTGACGGAATTACCCGATAATCTGACTGTCGGCGGCTGGCTTTACCTCAGCGGATGCACAGGGCTGACGGAATTGCCCGATAATCTGACTGTCGGCGGCTCGCTTTACCTCCGTGGATGCACGGGGCTGACGGAATTACCCGATAAATATAAGCCGCGTAAGCTCAAAAACGGTGACTATAAGGCGGGACGGTATCTTTATGCAGACAATATACTCACGCACATCAGGCGCGTAAAGAAAATAGGCAAATATTATTACTATATCGGCAAAATCAGAAACAAAAATGTTATCTTTGACGGCAAGCACTACGCGCACTGCAAGTCATTTTCAGACGGCGCGAAAGACATTGAATTTAAAAACGCCAAAGAGCGCGGTGCAAAGCAATACAGAAAACTCAAGCTGTCAGACACGGTGACCAAAGACGAAGCTATAACGATGTATCGCGTTATAACCGGAGCTTGCCGCGCAGGCACGGACGGTTTTGTCGACAGTCTTGGCAAAACAAAAGACAAATATACCGTCGCCGAGATAATCGAGATTACAAGAGGGCAATACGGCGCGGCTGTATTCGAAAATTTCTTCAAGGAGGAATAGAATATGAGCGAACAGACACACGCGCAGAAAACAATGATTCTCGAGCATTTTCTTCAGGGGAAAACGCTCACGCAGGCAGAAGCCTATGACAGATACGGATGCTTCCGACTTTCGGCAAGAATACGCGAAATCGAGCTGATGGGCTATACGGTACAGCGGTCTCGCGAATGCGCGCAGAACAGATTCGGAAAGCAGGTTTACTACACAAGATATTCTATACCGGAACAGGAGGCAATGAATGCCGTCACTTAACAAATGCATTTTCATCGGGCGCATAGTGGATGACCTCGAACTGAAGCAAACCGACGCGGGGGTCTACATAATAAAATTTTCGATTGCTGTCTCAAGGCGGGTTCCGCCGAAAGAAAAGGGACAATATCCGCCAAGCGATTTTTTACGCATAATCGCATGGAGAAAGACCGCCGAATTTGTAGCAAAGTTTTTTCAGAAAGGCGACTTTATTTCGATTGTTGCCGAAGCACAGAGTGCTTCATACACGGACAGCAACGGAACGCGCAGATACACCACGGAATTTATGGCGCAGGAAGCGAATTTCATAACGCCGAAAGGAATGCCCGCACCGCCCGACAACATAGAGCCTACACCAAATCCCGATTTCGGCACGGTGCCGCGATATTCCAAGAGCAGCGCGCCGAACTTCACGGAAACGGACGGCTCGGATGACGATTTTCCCTTTTAAGCGAAAGGCGGTAAAAAATGGCGGAGGGATGGATTTGCCTGCATCGGAAGATGCTGGACAACAACACGGTGTGCAGGGATGCCGCACACATGGCTATCTGGGTCTATCTGCTTCTCTCTGCCGAACACGAAGAAACGGAAGTCTTATTCGGCGGAGAAAGGCGGCTTCTCAAAGCGGGTGAGCTGATTATAACCGCGCCGACGCTTGCTTTGAAATTTCAAATGGACAAAAGCAAAATATGGCGCATTCTGAAAAGATTTGAAGAAGAAAATCAAATCACAATGTGTTCTGCCAAGCGGCAGACAATGATAAAAATCACAGAGTGGGAAAAATACCAATTTTCGGGTGTTTCCGAAAAAGTGATACTATCAGTGACACCATCGGTGATACTAATCGAACATCCCGAAAACGCAGACGCGACAACGGTTTTCGGATTTTCTAAAAATGAAAGTGATACTATCAGTGATACTATCGGTGATACTAAGCCACAAAAAAGCGAAAAAGAAAAAAAGACTTTTCCCCCGCACCCCCTTATAGAAAAAAATAAAAAGCCAAAAAAATTTAAGGCACCCAACAAGGTTTATTATAATGCCGAGTGCGAACCCAAGTTTAGCTTACAGACAGAGCATATCGAAAATAATTTAGTCCACAAAGTCTCACTGCGTTCGACCGTGCGCACACACGCACGCGAAAAGGGCGAGACAGAAAACGCGCTCAAAAAAGAAATCATCGATTTTTTTATCGGGCACGGCATCGGTGACGAAAATGCGGCGAAGCGGTTTTATGACTACAACGCCGTAAAGAATCCGACATTTACGGACTGGAAATATTTTGCGGGGAAATGGGACAAGCACGAACGCGCACCTATCGGCGCACTGCCGAGGGGACAGCCCAAAGAGAAAGAAAAAGAATGCGGCTTTGACCTCGATGAATTTTTCGAGCTGGCGCAGAGGAAAGGAGCGGAGAGCTATGAAAAAGCTGATACGCAGAATAATCCACATGCTCCATGACGGAGTGAAAACGGCAAGAGGCTATTTTGAGAGAGCCGATGCGAAAGACGCGATAATTTACGCGGAATATCAAAGCTACATAGACAGGTGGGCGAACTCATGAGCCTTTTAAGAAAAGCAATCGATTACTTAAGGCAACCGAAAACGGGACAGAAATTCGGCATGCTGACCGTCGTCCAGCAATTCGGCTGGCGACCGGACGGACGCGCGTATTTCTGCAAATGCAAATGCGGAAACTTCTGCTTCCGCACTGCAAAGCAGCTGCGCGGCGATTTTTACCCTAACTGCGGATGCCTCGACAAATACACAGGAGGAAGAAACGATGAATAAAAAAATATTACGCGGAGTGCCGAAGAAAACGGCAACGATACCGAAAACCGAGGAGCGCATACGAACCGAAGCAATAATCCGATTTGCGGATGAACTGATAGACGAGATACAGCGCGAATATGAAAAAGAGCTTACGCTGGGATTCAAAGCGCCGATGGATGACGGAGTAACGGCACTTGTACATCACAAAAAGGCAATAACTCTCGAGTGGGTAATGCGCATGATATGCAGAAAGGCGAGCGAAAAATGAGAGCGGCTTACATGAGCGAGGAAGATATAGTCGCCAACTATAAAATGGCGAAATACAAATACCGTCAGATAGGCATTCTCGCAGACCTCAATCTCTGCAAGCGCAAAGACATAATAGCAATCCTCGAAAAATACGGCGCATACATACAGCCGAGGTCGGGAAAAGGAGAGGGCAAAGGATGCAGACTGAGCGGATAAGCGAAACTGTGATAAAAGCAATCACCGATGAATTTGAGCGCGGGCTTCGCATGCATCTCTTCTCCGAAAGGGTTTATCCCATAGAGGTGACCGTGCATACGGAATATCCCGAAAGCAAGCAGACGATAACCATAAACTTCCACGATGTGACTGAAAGGATACGAAAATGGGAAAATTCAAAAATCCCCTCATAAAGCAGAAACTGCGCGAAACGGAGGTTCGCAGGATAGCCCGCGAGGAATACGACAGGGTCTGCCGCGAATGGACGGAAAAATTCAATCTCGTTTCAAATACCATCGCGCTCTATACTCTCCACACGGCTTTCGGCTTCGGGAAAGACAGGCTGATGAGATTTCTCGCCGCCTGTCAGAGCATACAGGCGCAAATGAGCGAGCGATATGAGGATGCGGATTTCTTTGCCATGAAAAAGGCTCTGCTTGACATCGGGATTGACACCGAAAAGATAGTCGGCGAAATGATGGCTGACGAAAACAGCGCATGGACGGGAGTTGATGCAAAATGAGCCTGACATACACCGATTACGCCAACCGCGCCGAATGGCTCAAAGGCAGAGCCGCCACGATAGGCGCAAGCGAAGCCGCCTGCATACTCGGCATGGGGTTTATGAGTGCCGACGACCTATACAGGGAAAAGACGGGAAAACCGCGAGCCGCATACAAGAGCGGTTCGGAAAACCACCGCATAGCATACGGCACGGCGGCAGAAGAACATTTACGCGGGCTATTTGCCCTGCAATTTGCCGCAAAATATCAAATGGCTTATCATCCTTTTCGCGTTTACATAAACGACCGGCACCCGCACATGAGCTGCACGCTTGACGGCGAAATAGAAGCTATCGACGGCAGACGCGGCATATGGGAATGCAAAACGGCATGGATTATGCGAAAGAGCGATGCGGACGAATGGAACGGCAAGCTGCCGCAGAAATATTACATTCAGCTGCTCGCACAGCTCGCGGTGACGGAATACGATTTCGCTGTACTTACGGCGCAGCTCATATATCCCGACGGAGCATCCGAGATAAAGCATTTCCCCGTTCAGGCTGCCGAGGTAAAGGCGGACATGGAATATCTCGCCTGCGAATGCGAAAAATTTTACACGGACTGCATAATGGCGGACAAGCCGCCGAAAACACTTTTAACTTTGTAGGAGGCAAAAATGATTTACATAGGCATAGACCCGGGCAAATCGGGCGGAATAGCGGCGATAATCGACGGCAAAGCCATGGCATGGGCTTATGATGACGCGGTGCTGAAAAATGTGCTTCGCACCTCGGGCGGAGAGGGCACGATGTGTTTTGTCGAAAAAGTGAGTGCGATGCCGAAACAGGGCGTGACTTCGATGTTCAACTTCGGCAAGTCCTTCGGGTACATTCTGGGGATGCTCGAATACACCGAAACGCCATATCAGCTGATACCGCCGCAGAAATGGAAAAAGGCATATTCGCTCGACGGTGACAAGGCTCATTCGATAGCCGCATGCAAAAGGCTTTTCCCCGAGATTTCGCTTCTGCGGACAGAGCGTTGCACAAAAGAGCATGACGGAATGGCGGAGGCTCTGCTGATAGCCGAATACTGCCGCAGAATAGCGGGAAAGGGATGAAAGACATGGAGAACACGAAAACGAAAATAAAACGCGAAATAGGCACTGTAGGCGTAGGCACGGGGCTTAACGCCGAAGAGCGGCTCTCGCTTGTACATCTGCTGATAAAAGCGGGATATGCGTGCAGAATTTCACGCCGAAAAGTATCTGACCGCGTCGGCTATGCTTATTTCGTAGAGTATTGGGAGGAATAAACACATATGCGAAGCATGTGTGTTGGCGTCGCCGAGACAGGAGGGCAATCCTTTTATGGGGGAAAGCCTCAATAAGACGCAAAAATAACGGGAAAAAGGAGAAAAAAATATGATTGAGATAAAATGCAGATTCAACGGGCAGAAATCGCGATACGGTGACTACTACCGCGAATTTAAAGTCAGAACGACCGAGGGCGAAAGCCGAAACGACATACTTGCCTATATAAAGCGCGGCGAAATTACATGCCGCCCCGAAAAAGAGACTTGGGAAAAGAAACTGCGCGACGGTGGCGACGAGGCGGACGCAAGATATTATTTCCGCGGCTACTACACGCTGACGCAGATAGGCGAAAACGAATGGCTCTATACGACGGTAGAGCCGTATGCGGATTGAGAGGAGTGGACGAAAAAATGGCAGAGATTGATTTTGACAAGGCTCTGACTGCATTTGCAGAGCCGGACATGCCTGTGACGGTGGAATTTACCGTACAGATGGACTTTGTGCAGAAGCTTCCGCAGATTCTCTCCAACATAGAGAAAATCAAAAGCTGGGCTACGGCACGCACGGAAAACGACAGAACGCTCATTCTTCGCACGGATGAGGACTTTGAAAAAGCAAGGGAGCGTTGCGCCGAGATAAACAAGATAATAAAAAGCATAGACGACAAGCGCAAAGAGGTAAAAAAAGAATACACCGCGCCGCTTGAAATCTTCGAGAAGTCGCTGAAAGAGCCTATCGCGATACTGCAATCGGCACGCGAAAACCTCTGGAATCAGGTTCTCGAAGCGGAGGGCAAAGTCAAATCCGAAAAGGAAGCCGACTTCAAAAACTACTGGGAAAGCATCAGCACGGACAATCCATACCGCACATTCGAGCAGATTTTTGACAAGTCTTGGCTGAACAAAGACAAGCGCAAAGAAGCGGTTTACTCTGCGATGGACGATGCATACAAAGCTATCTGCACGGATATAGCGGCTATAAAAGGGCTCGGCTCGAAATACGAGGTATCGCTCCTTGAATATTACCGCGAAAATCACAGCATTGCACAGATAATCGCATACAATGCGCGTCTCGCCGCGGCAGAGAGCCGACAGCAAGCGAAAAGCAATTCGGACAAGCAAATACCCTCTGAAAATTCAAAGCCCGTGCAGAGCGTATACGAAAGCGAGAAAAGCACATCCGAAAATGCAGAGGAAAGCGTAGCGATAGATTTTCGCGTATATGCGACAAAAACGCAGCTCGCGAAGCTGAAAGAATTTCTCAATGCAAACAAAATAAAATACGGCAGAGTGCCGAAAGGAGAATGAAAATGGCTATAAGTAATCAGCTTGTACAAAACCAGAACGGCAGCGCAAGGACGCTATCCGCCTATCTCACGGGAGAAAAAGTGCAGAAAAGTCTCGTTTCCACGCTCGGAAGCGAAAAGGAAATGCAAAAATTTGTTTCAAGCATCGTAGCGGCGGCAAGCGCAAACACAGCACTGCAAAACTGTGACTATTCCACGGTGGTAAGTGCCGCGCTTCTCGCAACGGCTCTGAATCTCTCGCTTTCGCCGTCACTCGGGCTTGCCTATATAGTGCCTTTCGATGACAAGAAAAACAATCGCACGGTCGGCACTTTTATACTCGGCTACAGAGGATATCTTCAGCTTGCAATAAGGAGCGGTTATTACGCCGACATCGATGTGACGGAAATCCGTCGCGGCGAATATCTCGGCAGGGACAGTGCGACGGGCAAACCGAGATTCAAATTCATCGAGGATGACGACGAAAGAGAAAAGCTCCCCGTAGTCGGCTACATGGCATATTTCCGCTATCTGAACGGATTTGAAAAGACCATATACTGGTCAAAGACTAAAATGCTCTCTCACGCCGATACATACAGCAAGGCTTTTTCGCTTGAGGGCAAGAACGGCAAAATGTCATTTGCCGATTTCGAGGCGGGGAAAGTTCCCGCCGACCAACTCTGGAAATATTCCTCATATTGGTACAAGGATTTTGACGGAATGGCAAAGAAAACCATGATTCGACAGCTCATATCCAAGTGGGGCATAATGAGCATCGACATGCAGAAAGCCTACGACGAGGATTCAAAGGCAATCGGCAAAGAAAATGACCTTTTCACAAGCAACGGAGAAGCCGATGCGAGCGACAGCTTTTTCGGAAACACAGGCGGCGAATACCTCGACGAAACGCCTGCCGCAGACATTGCGGAAGAAGCCAAGACCGAAATCAAGACCACGCGCGGCAGGAAAAAGCCTGTGCTTGATGTCGAACCCGATGAATTTTTTACAGCATGAATACGGCGGGCAAATGCCCGCCTAAAGGAGGAAAAAAGATGAAATGTAAGGATTGCATACACTACACGGCGCACAAACATTTTTATTTCGGCGAAGAGGATTTTGACGAATATTTCAACGACGATAATGTTGAAAGTCAATGCCCCGAATTTGAGGATAAAAAAGAATGGGCGCACTTGCCGTGTAAGGTTGGCGATAAAGCATACTGGATTGCCGGAAATGACATACAAGAATATACGGTAAGAGCCATCGTTGCCACAGATAATGTAAGATTTAGAGTGCTTCTGGCAGACTTCGCCCCCATGTTTGGACACCCGAACTTGTTTTTCGCAAGAGAAGCTGCCGAAAAAGCACTTGCGGAAAGGAGCGGGAAATGAGCAAATGCACCGAAATTAGAGAAATTTGCGGCGATTGGGCTTTTGATATTGTTTACAACGATGGCGAAACTTTTATGTTACTTTTCAATTCTCGGCGAAATGCTGAAACCGTAAAAAGATGCCTTGAAGTTGATGACAGCATACCCAATGCGGCTACTCCGGTCGACTTTGTAGAGGTTGTACGATGCAAAGATTGCAAGTTTTATTCCAAAGCCGGACATTGCGGTGTACTTGGCTTTTGCGAACCGAACGAATTTTGCAGTAGAGGGGAGAAGAGAAAATGAAAATCAAGGTGCGCTGTGGCACTAAACGCTACTGGTGGGTTGATACCGTCGTGGTGAACGGCATCATAATTGCGCTTTGCGTAAGCGAAACGGGAATTATAGACTGGTTTCAAACAACACAAATTGTAGTCGAGGAGAAAATGAAATGAAAAGAGTTAGTTTTTGTAAGCACATGGGACAATTTATGATTGTCCCGACATTTGGTGTAACTTGGCGGTCACTTTATTGCAAATTTTCAATCGCTTTTGCATGGCTGAATTTCGGCGTTGCTTTCAGATTTGGAATTTACGAGGAGGAATAAAATGCCCAGATACATAGATGCAAAGAAAATGAAAGAATGGGTGCGCAAGGAATTTGCGGCTTTACCGGACTTTATTATGCCATGGCTGATACGAATGATAAGAAAGCAACCGACCGTTGATATTCGGCAGGCGAGGCACGGGGAATGGAGGCTTGATTGGGCTGGAAATGGATGGTGCTCCGAATGCCACCATTGCGGATTTGTACACGGTGAAGACGATGTTCCAGATTATTGCCCAAATTGCGGAGCAAAGATGGATTTAGAATCCGAAGAAGTAATGAGGAGAGAAATATGAAAGACGGATTATTTCGTGCAAAGTGCAAATATACAGGTGAATGGGCGTATGGCTATCTCGTGAAGCTTGGCAAAGAAAGCTTTACGGATGCGGATAGATTTGGAATATGCGATACCGCTGTTCCGGTAGGCAGTGGCGGCGGTGTTATCTACAATCTGAAAATAAAAGAAGTCTATCCCGATACAATATGCGAGGCAACAGGACTTTACACAGCCAACGGACAGGAAATCTACGAAAACGATATATGTCTCTTTGATGACAGGCATTTCATAGTAAAAAGAGAATGCGAAGTCCCCGGCGGCTATTGGGCTGAAACAGGATTTGTCCTTAAAGAAATCGGGTACACTGGCTACACGCATTTTGTAGATACCGTAGACGACTACGAATGCGAAATACAGGTAGCAATAATCGGTAATGCATTTGATAACAAGGAACTTATGGAGGGATGGAGCATATGAGAGAGATATTATTCAGAGGGAAAGATATAATTACGGATGAATGGATTTATGGCGGAATTGCTTATCATGGCAATGATTGCTATATAATCGATTGCACAGCCGTAGATATGAGTTATCCCGAACCCGAAAAAGTTATGCCCGAAACCGTCGGTCAGTATACGGGGCTGACCGATAAGAACGGTGCAAAGATTTTCGAGGGGGATATTGTAAGTATCTCGAAAGAAGATGAACGCGGAGTTGTCAGATGGGAGGATAGCGATGCTGCATATGTGATTGGTTGCGATGGTAATATTGACCTGTCATTCCTTGAAAACCTTTGGGGGCGAGATGTCGAAGTCATCGGCAACATCCACGACAATCCAGAACTGGCGGAGGGGCTGTTATGATGGAAGAGTTAAAGCCCTGCCCGTTCTGCGGAGGGAAAGCGACAATTGTATGTTGCAACGACGAGGGAAATATCCACGGCGATGATTACGAAAATGACCCTTGGAGTGGCTTAGGTTATCTAATCAGACATTCGCACGAAGAAAACGAAGATTGCCCGATTGCAACATACGCCGAGGACGGTGCTATCGTTGGCGGTGTGTATATCTACGACACGAGAAAGGAAGCAGTCGAAGCGTGGAACAGGAGGACAAACGATGCCGAGATACATTGACGCTGAATTATTTAGTAAAAATTTGATGATGCGAGTATATCTTGCGGATGACGAGGACTTCACAAAAGCATTTGTCAAAGGAATGGAACTCGTCAAAAAGGCGGAGGAAGAAACGCCCACTGCCGATGTGCAGGAAGTAAGGCGTGGGAAATGGATTGTCGATGAAGATGGCGGTGTTGTCATTTGCTCCGAATGCGGAGAAGAACACATTGAGAATGGTTTTCGACCGCCGTATTGCGATATGTGCGGTGCAAAGATGGAGTATGAGAGTGAACATGAAACTTAAGCAAAGATATTTTATCGGTTATCAGCCGGTAATGCGCGAGACCCGTGCGTGCACCGTCACGCCGCCACCTCCGCCTGACACAGGGAGCAATGCGGCAAAGCCATCGCCAGAGCTAAAGATTATTCTGGATATGATGCGCGGCAAAGAGAACATCAAGGAGAAAGAAAACGATGATTGAACTTGACAAAGTTTACAACTGCGATTGCATTGACCTAATGCGCGAAATGGCGGCAAGCGGGATAAAAGCGGACTGGCTCATAGCTGACCCACCGTATGGAATAGGCATCGAAAAGATGAGCTTTACGCAAGGTGCAGAAAGCAATCGAGGAATAATGCGCCGTGACTATTCCGACACAAAAAATTGGGACAGCAAGCGAATAGGCAAAGAATACTTTGAACTCATGTTTGAATGCAGTAAAAATCAGATAATCTTTGGCGGCAATTACTACACAGACTATTTGCCGCCAACGAGAAGCTGGATAGTATGGGACAAAAGGTGCAGCGACAAAATGAGAAATGATTTCGGCGATTGCGAGCTTGCTTGGTGCAGTGAGGGCGTTGCAAGAGTATTCCACTACCTTTACAACGGCATGCTTCAAGGAGACCCGCAAAACAAGGACGAACGCTTTCATCCAACACAGAAGCCGACGCAACTCATTTCGAAACTCATAGCTTTTTATACAAAGCCAGATGATTTGATTTTAGACCCTTTCATGGGTAGCTTTACAACCGCGATATGCTGTCACAGACTTGGACGGCACTTTATAGGCGCAGAACTTGACGAGAAGTATTTCGAAATGGGGCAGAAGAGACTTGAAGAAGAAAAAAGTCGCCTCCGCCTGATTTAGCCGAAATTGTCCCGAAAATATGAACAAATTGTAAATTGTGCATAACAACCAAGGTTTTATTTTAAAAATCATCACATTTTCGCAAAAATTCATGATATAATGTGGCTGTAAAGAGCAATTCGCATGACTTCCCGCGAATTTTACTCAATACGAAATCCATCAAGAGGGATGCAGGATGTCTACTAATGCAGTATACAAATGCGCCCATTGCGGCGCAGAGCTAAGTGAAGATAATTGCCGCACAAGCGCCCAGAACATTTCGGGCATGAGTACGCTTTGCATTGACTGCGAGCAGGCTCGCTTCGATGAGCTCGAAAAAATGAACGGCGCGTGGCTTGCACTTTATTTTTCCTGCATAGCATTCGATGTTCCTTGCCTCCCTCTTATTCCTCCTTATAATTTTGAAAATTGCGAGGATAAATGGAAAACCTATATAAACGCGCTTTTGGAAAATGGCGGATATTATCGCCGCGGAAAGCCTGCCACATTTGCGGACGGCGAAACGAATATGCGGCGAATTTTCGGCAAAGATTTAACCGAAAGCGACTTCCTGCAGTATGTCAAAGCGCAACAAGCGAAATTAGCATCGCTTCCCGGTACGGAAGCACAGAGAAAACGCTGGGGTGTCGGCGCAAATATGACGACCGAAAAGTACAACGAGCTTGACAGGCTTTACGAGGTGCGAGCGGACAGCTACCGCGGGCAAACTATCACTCCACAGATGGAAGTCACGCTTATGCGCGTGGCTAAATGGTCTATGATGGTTGATGAACTCGTAGCGGCGCGGAATTACCGCGCGGCTAAGGATGTACAAGGTCTTGTTGACAATGTGCTTGCTTCGGAGCAGATGAGAAAAAAAGACGAAAAGCCTGTTGAAAACCTCCAGCTTGATACGCTGGTAGTGGAGCTTGAAAAGCACGGGCTGATGAAAGACGGAAAATTTCTCACATATGAGGAAACAGCCGAAGCTCTCGTAAAGAACTTCATCAAAAAGCCGAAGTACAAATATTCGCTTGACGCGGCAGACCAGATGATTTTTGCCATGTATAACACGATGCGCGAAAATGCAGACCTCTTTATCGTAAACGAGCTTCCCGAATCGCTCCAGATTGAGGACGAATACGGCGAATTTTCGCAGGAGGAAACCGAGGACGAAAAAGAAGCACGCAGATATGCTGGATTGGCAAAATTGCGGCACGAAAAGGACGGCGAGCCTGAAACGGCGAGCGGTGGTGCAGATGCATAACGACTGCGGCAAGGAAGAAAAAAGCTCACAGAAAGAACGGCTGAAAAATGCCGTGGAACGCGCGAAAAAGCACGGAGACCGCATAGAAATACATAACGGCAAAGTTTATGTGATAAAGAGGCGGTTGCTTTTCAAGATAAGCGAAGAGCTTTTTAAAACAGAATAAAGAAAACCGAACGCAAGACGGGCGTTGTGGGAGAGCCAAACGGGGCTACAAGCGCATGGAAACATGGGCTTGTAGCCCTTTTATCTTTTTTTAGCAAATTTACGAAAGGGGATGCAAAAGTGCCAAGCGGATATGCCGGAGAGGGCAAAACATTTTCAAAAAAGCTTGGAAAGTGGGTAACCAAAAATAAAAGCAGGGCATTTGACTATGAAAGAATGCCGAATCAGGACAGTGCGGCACTTATAATCAGCTTCTTCCGCTGGTATCCTGACTATCTCGCGGACATGCTCCGAGATGAAAACGCGCGATATGGGTTGGAGCTTCCGCAACGGCTCATGATGCGCATAGACGCGCGATACAGAAATGTATATGTCACGGGCTGCCGCGGACTTACGAAAACTTTTACCAAGATACTTACAAAAGAACTCGAGGGTGTTACTTTCCCCGGAGAAATAATGAGATATGCGGCACCGAATCAGAAGCAGGCGGCATCTCTTGCGGGGCAGGCATATCATCAGGTCGAAAAAGATTATCCGGTTCTCGGCGCGATGTGGAAAACCAAAAACGACAGAAACGATATGTTCCGCATAGCCACGAATTACGGTTCTGAATTTACGATGTATGCCCCTCGAGGTGACAACTGTTCACAGACAATAGCAGAGGAAATGGCACAGGAGGGCACAAAGGATGATACCTTTGACATGGAGAAGTACGAACGCGACATACTCCCCACCTGCCGAATCGTGCGAACGGTAAATAAAGAACGCGACCGCACGCATATAAACCTCAAGCACTCACACATAAGCAACGCAAGCACGAGACAAAATCCCGCTTTTTCGGTTCATAGGCACAATGCCCTCCGCGATATGCTTTTCGGTGATAAATATGACGGGTTTGTGCTTGATATGCCGTGGGTAGTGGCTCTCATGGCAGGACTGCGCGACATAAGCTACTTTAAGGATATGAAACGAAAGTTGAGCGCGGAAAACTGGTTGCGCGAAGCTTGCGCAAGGTATACGGGTTCGAGCGAAAATCCGATGATTCCCGACGAGGTTCTCTCCAGAAGCCGAAAACTCATGACGATGGAAAAATGCCACTGCGGAGACAATAACGCAATTTACATAGTGGCGCACGATGTTTCGTATGAGACGGGTACACGAAATGCTAAATGCGCGGATGCCGTTATAAAGCTCACGCGCTATCAGAGCATAGCGAAAAGGGACAAATACAGAAAGCAGGTTGTCTATGTAGACAGCTACCCGCCCCCGAAAACGGCATACCTGCAAGCGCAGAAACTCCGAGGGCTTTATTTCAACTATTGCAAAAACGGAGCGCAGACCACTTATCTCGTGGTCGACGCGCGAGCAGTCGGCAAGGATGTCGTAGACGAACTCATGAAACCGCCGACGGACGGGATGCCGCCGCTCTGCACATACAATCACATGGCTTATACGGATATCGAACAGCCAAATGCACTGCCTGTAATCTATCCGCTCAAAGCAGGCACGCGCGGTGCCGCGGATGAAGAGGGCGAAATGATACGGTATGCGCAGCTTGAATTTGAGCAAGGCAATGTGGAACTGCTGACGGCTTCGATACTTGACGGTGTCTCCGCCTACAAGGTAATGAACGGTATAAAAAACGACGCGCAGGACGCGCAGATTGCACTGCCGTACCGCAAAACGGACGAGCTTTGCCAACAGATACAAAATCTGAAAACCGAAGTGAGCGGCATTACCCTCAAAGAGAAACGCAAGTCGAAAGCCATACAACGCGATGACTGGTCGGCGACAAAGTACGGCTTGCGATTTGCGCAGATACTTGAAACCTTAATCAAGAAAACGGAATATCAGGCAAAATCGAGCTGGGCAAGCGAAATAGAAAAATACAAAAACGGCGGTTTCGCCAGTGCGCCGCAGGCAAGCGGCACGAGGGCAAATCTGCTGACATTGAGGAAACGATGATGAACGACGCAAACCACACACTTTACATAGGAAAACTCGAAGATATGCCGGAGGGCGAAAAATATACATTTTATTCTCCTGAAAGCGGTTACCTTTTGGTATACAGTCAGAACGCAGATTTGCCGCTTGGGAAAGTGCCTCTGCGAAATGAGCAAAAGCTGAAAAAAGCGGAGCGTCAATGGCTTCGCTATGTGAGAATGGAAATCGTGGCAAATGCCCTTAGCGAAGCGGCACGCGAAATGGGCGAAAGCGCCCAAAACACAGCCACAATAATGAATGAGTTCTGCTCCAATCTCGAAAAAGAGCTGAAAGCGGAGGCTGACAATGCAGGAATATGATTTTTGCGAGTGCCTCCTTGAAATACGAGAGAGACTACTCAAAACACGGAAAGTCAAGGCTACCTGTGTCGGTATAGAGCGTGAAATCGTGTCACTCTGTGAAAAGTATGACTATGAATTTGACAAAATCGAAATCGGGAACATATTCCTCGATATCATAGAAGCCTACATCGAGATAACATCTCTGCGCGGTCTGCGTGAGATAGCCGATATCGCGATTTCCGTAGCCCACAATATCCAATGAAAGGAGAAACAATGGAAGAGACAAATAAAAATGCTCCCGCCGCCAATTCATACGGCAGTTTGCTTGCTCGCATGAACAATATAATCGAGGCATACGGCGGCAATCTTTCCGCCGACAGTATGGCATCGGCATTTGCCCGCGCAGGTCTCGGGCTTGCAAATATGCCACAGCTGCAAAACAGGCGCGTAAAAGCGATATCTTCGCTACCTGCGGATTTTACAAAGGAAGAAATCGGTTCTTTCCTGCGTGCCCCTTATGGAAATGAAAGGGCGCTCCGGCAGACAAGCGAAATTTTAAAATGGACGGCTTATCCATATTACAAAATAACCAAAACATATCAGGACATCCCCACATACCGATATTACGCAAAGCCGCTGTACATTGACGCGGAAAAGGCAAAATCGGACGGATTTATCAGAGAATCACGCCTTGTCGACAAGCTGAACAAAGCTCTACAGCCCAATGTGCAGGCGCACAGAATAGCCGGACAGGCTATAACAGAGGGCAAGGTTTTCTACATACTTCGCACAAGCGCAGACAAAATCCACAACAAAGTGAACTATGCTTTCATGCAACAGCTCCCGCAGGACTGGTGTACAATCATCGGTTTCAACAACATATCGGGCTACACGATATCGTTCAACATGATGTACTTCATGCAAATAGGTACGGATATAATGCAGTTTGGCGACCTCTTCGAACCTTATCTTGACGATTTCAGCAAGATGTTCACTGAGCCTGAAACTACGGGACGAAACAGAAAATTCGTATATGCGAGCGTGCCGTGCAAAAACGGAAAAATACCTTTCTACCCACACAATGTGAGACAGAACGCCGCAGGAAATCCAAAAGTTTTTATGCAGAACGGCACATGGGCTTATTATGTATCGCTCCCCATAGACCGCGTATGGACTTTCGAGATAGACGATACGACATCGGCAGTCATTCCGCCGCTTGCCGGACTGATGCTCACATACGCACAGCAGAGCGATTACGAGGCGGCGCAGCTTTCTCTGCTTCTCAATCCGCTTATAAAGATATTCACGGGCGAAATGCCGTATTACAGCGACGACGGGTCAAAAACAGATGATGCCTACAGGCTGTCACTCGGCGGCAGAGCGATGTTTGAGCAGTTTTTCAACACGCTGATGCTTATGAACAACACCGGCGGCAGTGCTTTTTACATGGCACCTGTGGAAAACATAAAATCTCACGATTTCGCCGAAAGTGCCAATGCGAATAATATTTCATCGTCGTTTAACAAATACGGAATGGCAAAAGCAGGACTTTCGGGTGTGATACCCGTTGACGAAGATGTAAAAGCGGGACAAGCCGAGCTTTCAGCGAAACTCGAAAGCAGATACAGCGAGCAGATATACCGCTCTTTTGAAAGAATGATGAATTATCTGTATTCTACGCTGAATCTCACATACGAATGGGATTTTCATATGTTCGGCTCGATATACACCGACGACGAAACGCGCAAGAATGCGCAGACAGCAATAGCAAACGGCGATATCTCGGCACATTACATCCTCGCCGCGCTCGACGGTCAGAGCATTACAGACAAGATATCGATGATGAATGTCGTAAAAGAAAGCGGCATACTTGACATGCTCATCCCGCCCGTAACTTCCTACACAATGAAACAGGAACTGAACGGCGGTTTGCCACCGCAGGCGGGCAGACCGCAGAACGAAAAGGTTACAGAGGGCAACGAAAAAAGCATAGATGCAACAGGCTGATAGAACGGAGGTGACAGAATGAATCCAAAAGAAATTTATAATTTTGACAATCCGAAATTTTCAAGGCTAAGAGAGCCGATGCGCGGTGTTATACGAATGTATCAAAATGCCAACAGGTGGTTTGACACGACGCAGGAATATGTTTACATCGAGCAGGGCATGGTTTACCTCTCTGAAATTATCCATAGGCAAGCACACGAATTTCCGAAAAGATTTGACACTTTCGGCGATATGCTCCATGAAAACCATCTCATGGCTGAATATCCCGGTACAGAAGAACTTGACGGGCGCGAATCACTCAAAAGCCTCGATGATGTATTCGAGCTTATCATGCAGACTTTTGATGAGATAAACGCGGCACTTGAGGGATTCCGAAAAGCAACAGATACGCCTGATTTCAGGGCAATGTCGCTCAAAACCGAGGAACTCATGCTTCAGAACAGCGCAGAGGGAAAAATGTTCCTCGAGCTGTGGTTCAGATGGACAAACGAGGGCGGCAGTAAAACGAGCTTTGACAGCTGGTGTAAATCAAGACTGGATGAGGAGGAGAAAACCAAATGATAAAAACTGTATCAAGCGCAGGGACTGCGCGGCTCGTTTCCGTTCACGGAGAGCTGCGTGTTCTTGCCGAAACTGACGGGCTGCGGCAGAGGGTTGAACTCCGCCTGCTGAACGGAAAGACAAATCGTAACAACTGGCGCTATGAGAATATAGCAGAGCACCGCAAACTTTTTGCAGACACGCCGATTCTCGTAGCATATGTCGGGAAGAAAATAGGCGACGGTCACAATTTTGAAGAATACATAGACGAAAACGGAAATGTGAGCGCATCGTTTATGGCTTCCACGGCAGAAAGAATAGTCGGTAATTTCCGCGTAGAGGACGATGTACGCATTGAAAATATCGACGGTATCGAATGGATAGTAGGCACGGGATATCTGTGGAAATGGTATGCGCAGGAACTCGTCAAAAAACTCCGAAAACAGGGTTCGGACGGTATGAGCGTTTCGATTGAAACTCTCGTTGACGAAATGCACATGGATGGAGACATCGAAGTATTTACCAAATATCAGATACTCGGAACAACTATACTCGGCGATGATGTTGCCCCCGCTGTTGCAAGCGCAAATATCCGCGCACTTGCCGCAATGGGCACAGACGAGGTCAAAAAGATTACTCTTCGCGTGGCATCTCTCAACGCCAAAAATAATCCGCAAAAAAATAATGAAAAAAAGGAGAACAAAAAGAACATGAAACTTAATGACCTTGCAGAAAAGTTTACAGGCTATACGGTGCTTGCCGTAGACCAGAACACTGTAGCTTTGCTTTCCGCAAACGGCGTTCCGTATCTCTCTACCGCAGAAAAGGACGGCGAAGAGATAAGGGATGGTGCGAGAATCGAAGCTACCGCAACTGCGATTTTTGCAAACGGAGAAACAAAAGTAGAAGTACCCGTTGAAACTATCACAGAAAAGCTCATCAGCCGTATAAACGAGCTTGAAAAGGATAATGCGGCAAAAGATGAAGCCAAAGCAACACTCGAGGGTGTTATCAAAAAGCTTCAGACACAGGAAACCGAGCGCAGAAAAGAAGCGGTCAAAAACGCTATCAAGACGCGCATTTCCGAAAACTGCATAAACATTGACCTCTCAGAGGATGATTGCGCAGACCTGCTCACGGATGAAAAAATCGACGAATACTGCTCCATGGAAACAAAGGACGGCAAATTTATCGGTGAAGAGCGTGCTTGCGGCGATGTAGACGCAAGATGCATGGCAAAAATCCGTGAATCCGCAAAAATGAAAACAAATAAAAAATACGCATGGGATGATATCAATGCCAAGAACAATTCGGAAAAAGATTCCGACGATGTTCAGGCTCTGATTGACGAAATGACGAACAAAAGATAAGGAGAAAAAACATGGCTAATTACAGATTTGAAGTATATATTTCAAACTCGCAGAGAAACAACCTCCAGAATATCACAGGTAAATTCGGCTCTTTCAGCGGAACCGACTTTACAGGTGCTGAATGTCAGGCTGGTTTTCTTTGCGTGACAAAAGGCAGACTTCCCCTCGAGGGCTATACTGCAGCAGGTCTCAAAAACGGTAACAGCTGGTATATGATAGCGGCTACAAACGGTACTGTTGCAGGTTTTACAGGCGACCATACAGGTCTTTATGCCTGCAATACATACGATGTCAACAAGGCAACCGCAGGTGACCTTGTAATCAACATTCCCGGCAAGACGCTCGGACTTTCACTCCCCGCAAATGAAAGAGGCGATTTCACCGAAATAATCGTAGGCGAGAGCTACAACTGGGGCAGTGACAACTTCTCAACGCTTCCCACAGACCTCACAGCTACCCCTTATGCGACAATCGCAAACGGCAAACTTGTTGCAGCTGCCGCCGCTCCGACAGACGGAAGCATCTATTTTGAGATAGTAGATATCACAAAGAGATTCACCGAGGGCACATTCGACGCGGGACAGAAGATAACCTGCAAGTGCCTGCGCAGCGCAGTCGCAACAAAATAATCAAAGATAAGAAAACGAGAGGAGAATGAAAATGAACGGAAAAGTTCTTAACAATCTGCCGAGAGATATTTTTTCTTATACATCGGCAAATAATGAGCAGATAAAAGTATGCGCCAACACAGGCGCAACACGCACCCTCGACCGCAACAAGATTATAAGCTGTGGCAGAATTGCCGCAGCCGAATATCTCGGCAAGTGCGTAAACGCAGACGCAAATAACCCTTTTAAGTACAATTCCAAAGTCGATGATTACGCGACATTCTCGCGTAATACTTGGATTGATACCGTACTCTTCTGTGCCGCACAGGCTAACAAGGCTATCGGCAAGGAGCCTTATTCCACTATGGATGAGGTCGCAAAGGACAGAGGTCTCTACCGCGACAGAACATTCTGGAGAGCTCTTCAGACTATCACAGAAGAGGTAATCTATCCGCTTCTTCCCGCGTACATGGATGCTCCCACAGACAGAATCATCTCATGGACTACGGGCAGACTTGGCGAAACAAAGCTGATTGATATTGAATCCAACGATTTCTTCCTTTATGAGGATGATTCTTGGGGTTCCGTATCGAGCAAGCCCGAGCAGTATCTCTACAAGTCCCAGATTGCCCTCACGCCGAAGCCCTATACCGCAAAAGCAAGCATCAAGTGGTATCAGGATGTAATCGACGGTGAGGCAGGCAGATATTATTCCGCTTTCGCACGCGGCGCAATCAACAAGATGTTTGCAATGACGGTCGAAAAATTCAAATCCGCCATTACAAACACAAAGTACCTGCCGTCAAGCAACATTAAGGACGGTTATTCTCCCGAAAACTGGAACGAAGTCGTAATGAAAGCTTCCGCTATAAATGGTGTCAGACGCGACCAGCTTATGGCGCTCGGTACGCTTGCGGGACTTGCAAAGGTACTTCCCACTGTCGGCACAGGCGGTGCCGTAGCAGGCATTCAGGGCGAAATTGGCGTTGAATATGTCCGCAACGGCTTCCTCGGCAATGTCGCAGGCGTAGACCTCATAGAGGTTGGTCTCGCTGTCGTACCCGGCACACAGAACTACAACCCGCAGTTTATCAGCCTCGACGACCCGACACAGGAGAACATCTACATTGTGGCAAAGGTAGGCTATGCGCCTATGGTAGGTGTAATTGCTGACGGCTCGCCCATCACAATTGAATTTACGCCCACAGAATCTGCCGATATGAAAGTACATATCTCCGAGACAATCATCTGCGACATCGCACCTGCATTTTCTTCCAAGATATTCCAGATTAAGGCATAAGCAAAGTCAGATAAGGGGCAGAAATGCCCCTCATGGGAATAAGAGCATCGGCGGGCGCAACCCCCCCGGTTCCCTCAAAATAAATATTTTTCCAAAGGAGAAAACAAAAAATGGCAGAGGAAAAGAAAACAACAGGCACAAGAACCACAAGCGCAAGCAAGACAAAAGCGGCAACGCAGAAAGCAACAACACCGAAAACCGCGAGCACCACTCCCGAAACAGTAGAAAAAAAGACCGAAAAGGTTGAAAAGGCTGAAAAGACCTACAATGCATCCGAGGTTGAAAGAATGATTGCAGAAGCGGTTGACAAAGCGGTTGCGGATGCCGTCGCAAGCATAAACAAACAGCAAACCGCAAGCAGACCGAACGACGAAATGGTTACACTGCTTTATATGGGATGCGTGGCAGAGGGCTCTACCGTGCCCCTCAATGAAAAGCTTGGACAGATTCAGGGCAGAGGCGGCACAAGAGACATAAACAAGAGAGAATTTCTGCAGAATCTCACTCCTAATATACTCCGCAGGCTTAAAGACAGACGACTTATAGTCCTTGACGGCATGACGGATGAGGAAAGAGAGAGATACGGCGTGAAGTACACCGACGGCGAGCTTCTCGGTGCAGACATCTATTATAATCTGCTCGACATGTCCGAAGAGAAAGTCCTCTCTATCTTTGACAAGGCTTGCTACAGACACAAACAGCTTATCGCAACGCTTTACATTGACGCATACATGGCACATGACAACCGCATAAATCAGTATCTCGTGCAGAAACTCAATGAAGTATCAAAGAAAACAGACCCCGAGGGAATGTTCAAATCTATCCTTAAAGATATGGCTAAGGGGCTTGCAGAAGCCGCCGAATAATCGGGAGGGAGCAGATGCCTACACCTATACTCAAAATAATAACCGAATACTGCGAGCCTCTTGTAGACGATATAAGGCTCGCAGAAAAGAAAGCCACAAGCGCACCGTCTTATGCATGGACGATGTGGGGCTATCTCAACTCAAAAATCGGACTTTTCGATACACCGCCGGAAATGCCGCAGTATTTGTTCGGCACGCCCGAAAAATCGAGATTTACCGAACCTGAATTTACATCATATCGGTATGTGACAGAAGCCGAGTTGACAGAGCCGCTGACAATCAGCCTGCCACCCGAATATGCGGGCTATGAGCTTTTTGCGGCGCAGATTATGCGTGTAAACTTGCTCGGGGACGCATGGTATGAACCCTCTTTTATCTGCACATACAGCGCGGAAAACAACACCGTGACAATAAATGCAAGCGAGAACAGTGCAGTGCCGCAAGGAACGGTATTTGACTTCGACTTTTACACAGACGGATATTTCGAAGCAAATCTTAATCGAGAAGTAATGAGCATCCTCGGGCTTTGCTTTGAAGTGGCTTGGCTCAAGCGCGAAAAGAACAATTGGCTTTCAATCGTTCCGAAAACAGAGGACAAGTCATTTTCACAGCAGAACACGGCAAATCACATGGGCGAGAGCCGGAGAACATACCGAGATGTGGAAAATGAGCTTTACAGCAAAATGCGAAAGCTCGAGCAAAACGAATGGTACAGGCAAACATTCCGTCAGGGAATACTTAAATTGTGAGGTAAAACATGGAAAAATTTATTATAACCCGCGAAATTCTCAAAAAGGCAAATACATACATGCCCATCGGTACAAAAGCCGATGTGGCGAGAACGATAGCGAAAAACGCGCTTTCCGAAATGCCTACGGCAGAGCAAAACAAAGAGGGCGAAAAGATGCTTGCGCTTCCTTATTTGAAAACAGAAAACTACGCGATAAAGCAGATGCAGCTTATGTCCGTGCTTCTGACCTTTTATCTCGATGTCGAGCTTACCGCACCGTTTACGGAAAACGACTATGACATTTACGCGTCATCGCGCCTGCTTGCGCAGCTTGAAAATTACAAGAAAGACGCAGAGGTAAAAGAAATCGCATTCGCGATACTTGCTGACTACAAAGAGCTTGAAAAGGCAGTAAACATCGAAATTTACAATCAGAGATGCGTCGAAAACGATTCCATAGCGCGTTTCACGGCGGGAATGTCGATACTGGCAGACCCCGAAAATGTGAAAAAGCTCTACGATGAGCTTAAAAAGGCGGCAGATGAACTCGGCGAAAAGCAGAAAGCGATAAAAGAAAAGGCGGAAGAAAACCACAAAAAGGGTGAAAAATCATGAGCGAAACATATACGCAGTGGTATCCGTATCTCTGCGTTCAGGACAGCTACTTTAAGCTGGATGGTGCGGAGAAAATACCGAGAAGAATCTGCGATTATCTGATTGACGCTCCCAAAGGCGAATACACACCACCCGATGACAACGCATATTCACGGTGCCGTCTGTGGAAATATCTCTACTACGACGCTGCCAAACCTCTTAGCGAACCGCTGCCGACAATACAGCAGAAAATGAGCGTTGTATTTGATTCCGACAGCCCTGAAAGACCGCCTACGGATAAAGGTTATCGTCTCATTCCGCAGGTATACATAAAACCCGCACAGACCGATGCGCAGACGCGAATTTATGTCTATATGGGGCGCACGGTGCCGTCGAATGACGAATTTAAGATATGCATCGGCGTGAATTTTTTCATATGGACGCACTACACCTACGAGAGCAACACAAAGAGCGATGAATACAGCCGTTGCTTTGCTATAGAGCAGGCTATCATAGAGGCGATGCACGGTGTATCAATGGATGGCATAGGAACATTTTTCATGGCAAAATCGAAGCATCCCGACTGCGGCAGCAAGGCGATATTTGACGGTGATACAAATGTGGGCAGGCAGCTCACGATTGCACTTGAAATCGCCACCACCGCAAATAAAAGCCACACTGAATTTGAAAATATGCCGTTCTTCGGGGACAGCCCGAGCATAAGGCTCGGATGAGGAGGACAAAATGCAGAATATAATTGCAGATATAAGCTTCGGCAAAAACGGGAAAGCGGAATTTACGAGAGAAGAACTCGAGAAGCTGCTCTCCGCCGCATATTCCGCAGGCGTAAAGGGAAATGGGATAGCCTTTGAATGCAAAGCGAACGGAAAGAATGCCGCCGTAATCTATTACGAGGGCAAAAATGTTATTTTCCGCGGCAACGCCGCAAAAGGCGGTGAGAAAAATGAATCAGAGTGAAAAATACATAAAACAGAGCTTCGGATTTTACTCTTCCGTAAATGTTCCGCAGAACAACGCACCGCCGCAATACGGGGACAGACGCAAACAGTATCTGGCACCGCGAACTGTCAAATTTGACGCTCACCGTGCGAAATATGCAACCGATTATGTGTCAGCCGCCGTGCAGGGCATAATGTCAGATTTCTATGAATGGGTAGAAACGACCGTGCGGCTTGCGGACAACATAGACCCATCGGCAAAGGTAATCAAAAAATCTGATGACTACAAAGAAATCCTTTTTGACAGCGAACGCATAGATTATTTCCCCATCGGTGCCAAAATCAAAACAATGGGCAGTACATGGATTTGCACCATGCCGTCTAATATGTCAAGCGCAAAATGCACGGCGCTCATAACAAGATGCAATGCCTCATACAACAGCTACGACGAATACGGCAATGTGGTTACCGAACCGATAATTGCAGAAAGCTATCCCATGCAGGCAAACGGAGATGTAAAAGGGCAGAATGTCATGCTACCCGAGGGATATTTCAACATTACCGCACAGCTTAACGAAACAACGCGCAGGCTCGGGCACAATATGCGCATAGTCCTCGGCACAAAGCCTTATCGGATAACCGGATTTACAGATTTCATGCAGGAATTTTCGGGGGACAGAGAAAGCTGTCGCTTGCTTAATTTCACGGTACGCATAGAAGAACCCAACATAACCGATGATGTGACTGTAAATTTCATCGCAGGCGGCAATGCCTACAGCTTCACCGCAGAAATTTCGGGAAACCTTGATTTGGCTATAGGAAAACCGTCTTATCTCAATGCAATTTTCAAAGTAAACGGCGAAGCAAAAAGTCCAGACGACATATCTATAATATGGAAATGGACTTCATCGAATGAGGAAATAGCCACGGTCAGTGAAAGCGGGCTTGTGACTGGCATAGAGGTGGGTAATGCGGTGATAACTGCTACTCTTGTACAAAACCCGAATGTATCAGCAACGGCGGAAGTGACAATAAGCAAAAACGGAGAAGAAAACCTGCAATTTCGCGGTAATGTGCCGAAGAGTATAAAGCAATACACCGATGTGATACTTAATGCGACGGGATTTGACGGTGGATTTTCCACCGCTCGCCCCGTAACATGGTTATTCTCGGGTGCTCTTCCCGAATGCTATTCCGTTACGCCGATAGCGTCAGACGACATTCTAAAATCCATAACAGATGTAAACGCAAGAAACGGTATACTGACGCACAGCTATACGGCAGGAGACGAGTACATAGGTTCGCAATTACAGATTGCCGACAGCGGCTCGCTTATCCAGTACAGCGATGATGCGAAGTACGCGGTAGCTTCACTCGGAATAAAGAGCGGCGAGCTTATGGGCATATCAAACGCTATAAAAATTAGCTGTCTGAAATCAAGCACTGCTCCGCTGACCGTTACGGCGGTTTGCGGCAACCGACAGATAAGCACCACAATAGAACTGGAGGGATATTAACTATGGATAAGTACATATGTCCTTTCCAGAAACGCCTTACGAATTTGCGCTATCTCATATGCGCAGACCTTATCGACAAGGCAACGAATCTGAACGATGAAAAATCGGCGCTCGGCGCGTTCTGCGCACATCAGCATTTTTGTACATGCTCGGGAAGAGTTGAAAATACCGACGGTGGGCGGGAGTGCTATCAATACAGAATGAGACTGAAAGAATCGGAGGCTCAAGAAAAAAGATGAACGCGCAAAAGTCCGGTAGAAGTAAAGCAATACGCAACGGAGAACCAATAGAAGCGTGCGGGCTTTGCTTTTACCCTATAACAATGGAAAACTATGAGGAATTTGCCACTTGCAAAGATGCCTTGCTCCTGCGGCTCGGAACTCTCCCTGTTAAGTATTCGTGCCGTAACTATCTTTCGGCTGTTTTTGCAATGGAGACCGATGCGGCACTTGACGGCACCCCCACGGCTGGAATATTCGCCCGAATATTGACGCTCACATGTCTGTCCTTGCGGATTGGATTTGACATGGGCGAAATATTAGAGCATGCTACCGTAATCAGAGATGAAAAAGGCATCAGCCTTTCGGAGCTTGAATTTTCACAAAATGGAAAAACCGTAAAAGTATCGGCACGCGAATTTTCAAATATCATCAGACCGCTTATAGCCGAGCAAAACGGACTTAAACTGCCGAACGAAAGCGAAAATGCAGAACTTGTAAAAGATGCGGAGCTTTTGGCACAGTCTAATTCCGATATAAGCCTCAATATAAACACTGATGACCTCATAGCTTCCGTTGCGTATCAGTCGGGCATACGGGAACGCGACATAAACGCGTGGACGGTGCGCGAATTTGAAAACCGACGCAAAGCAATACAAAGAGACAAGCGATATCAGATGTACGGCACAGCAGAGCTTTCCGGAATGGTCTCATTCAAAAAAGGAAATCCTGCGCCTTGTTGGGAATTTGATGTCAAAGCGGACGAATGCGGTACGATGCCGCTTTCGGAAATAGGAAAAGTATTTAACAAGTAAAGGAGAAAAAATAATGAACACAATCTTCAATTTCGGCGACCCCAATCTTATTGCAAAGGGTCTTGTGGAAATGACAGTGCGCGACCCCGCTACAGGTAATATCGTCGCATACGACAATATACCCTCCGAGGGCGCAATCAACTACACATTCAATCTTCAGGCGGTCGAGGGCGGCTTTCTGAATAAGCTCGTAGACCTCATACCCGATACAACAAGACTTTCGGGTTCCTACACATCGCAGGCATTTTCTCTCGGTCTGCGCCAGCTTCAGACGGGCGGCTCGATGGGCTACAACGGTATTACTCCCGTATGCGAGACTATAACCGCAACCGGTGCAACGCTCACAGTAACGAAAACACCTGCCAAGGACTATGCGCAACCCGCAACAGACACAGGATGCTGGTGCACACTGCGCGAGCATAACGCCGCAAAGTACATGGGTGCAAACTACTACATAGACCCGACTACAAAGCAGGTAGCAGGCTTCAACGCTATCAGCGGCAAGCAGTACGATGTATTCTACTTCACGCAGAGCGCATCTACACAGTATCTCGGACTGCCTACCTCCGCAAATCCCGCCGTTCTCGCGCTCACACTCAAGTACGGCATTTTTGCCAAGGTAAACGGTGAAACGAGCAACAGCCCCCTCGCAGGCTACCTCTATGTCAATGTTCCTCGCGTAAAATTCGGTGGCGATGCAGGCATAAGCGGCAATCAGACAAGCAACAGCACAACTGCGCTCACATGGCAGGCACTCGCCCCCGATGACAACACTATGGCTTGTGCAGCTTGCGGTAACGACGACAGCAACTACGCTTACTATGTGTATGTTCCTTGCAGCGGCACCACATCTTCCGTTGAAGCTCTCGCTATAATCGGTGAGGGTGTAACTGTAGCAAAGAACGCTACGGCACAGATACCCGTAAAGTACCTCATGCCCGACGGTTCCACAGTACAGCCCGTTTATTCCGACCTCGCATATGTTTCCAAGACACCTGCAACGGCAACCGTTGATGCAAACGGTCTCGTCAAGGGCGTTGCGGCAGGCACGACCGAAATAACGGTAACGCTTACACGCAGTACAGGCGGCAATCTCGTTGCTTACTGCAATGTAACCGTAACAGCATAACAAATATGCCTGATGTCCCGTCTCGGCTTTCGGGACGGGACATTTTCAAAAGGTGGTGCGCACATGATAACATCAAGCATTTCCATACTCGGCGCGGAAGCTGATTTGAGAGATATCCTTGCAGACATAGAAACAAAATTTCCCTATGCATTGGAACTTGTGAGTGCCGAAATCCGAGACGCGTTGCAAGAACATTTGCAAAGCGGATTATTCGATGCGTATCTGCCGGAGCACTACACGCGCCGCCCTGGAAATACGGAGCGCGGCAGGGCTATCGAAGAAGAGGGCAATATGTCATCGGAGGTCGTCGGAAACAGCCTGCGATTCTCATATGAGCCGGAGGGCGAGAATACGCCGTATAATCATCAGATATTCGGTGACCATCTCATCTATATCCTGCAAAGAGCCGAGGGCTACAATTGGGGGGACAACATCCCACCGCGCCCATTTTGGAACAGCATGATAGACGACCTCAAAGACGGGCGCATAATGACTGCGTTTGCAAACGGCATGATGGCGCAGGGCTATCAGGTGACAGATATACAAGGCATAGACGGTTTAGACGAATATAAAATCTAAGGGAGGCGCAAATGGCGCAGATTTTACTTAATGTAGAGCTTAACAGCGCTTCGGCGCAAAGCAGTATAACAAAGCTGAAAACAGCAATATCAAAATTACAAGAGCCGCTGAACAATCTGCAAAAGGTTGATATAAACAGCAAGCTCACAGCACAGCTAAATGTTTTGGCAAAGAGCTTCGACGCGGCAAGCAAGGGTTCTACTGACCTTGTAAACGGCGTAAAGAAACTTAAAACGCCGCTCACAAACCTGCAGAAAATAGAAATAAACGGCAAGCTCGCTTCCCAGTTGAACGCGCTCGCAAACGCCTTCAACGCTACGGGAGAAAAGGCAAACAACGCGGCAAAGAACATACGAGCCGTGACAAAAGCTGTGGACGAAAATCAGCAGGCGGTCAGCAAAAACAAGAGCAACTTGCTTGACAATGCGGCGGCATTCCTGAAATGGCAGGTCGTGGCTACACTCGTAATGAAACCGCTGAATGCCATACGCGATGCCATAAGCTCGATAGACGATGTACTTATCGAGACAGAAAACCGCGTTATCGAAATAAAGCGAGTGTTGAATGAGGACATCCTCGACGACAGAATTTCAAATAAGCTCTATGAGCTTGCGCAGAACTTCGGACAGACTTTTGAAAATGCGGCGGACATAGCCACAAACTTTGCACGCTCGGGTATGACATGGACTGATTCCGTAAAGGCAACGGAAGCGGCACTTCTCGCACTTAATGTCGCAGAATTGGATGCCGAAGAAGCCTCAAACGGTCTTATAGCCATAATGACGCAGTTTGGCAAGGGCGCGGATGAACTCACATACATAATCGACATACTCAACAAAACGGCTGATAACGCCCCTGTATCGACGCAGAAACTGCTTCTCGCGCTTGAAAAAGTCGGCTCTTATGCAAATCAGGCGAAAATGAGCCTTGAAGAAACAGTTGCCGTAATTACGGCGCTCTCGGGCGCAACAGGCGCGAGCGGACAACAGCTTGGTACGGCGGTCAAGTCTCTGCTTTCATACACAATGAAGCCTGAAGCTCTGGATATGTATGCTTCGCTTTCCACCGACATGAAAAAGATTGTCGATGAATACAGAATGGGTGCCGCCTCTATTCTTGATGTTTGGGAGCACCTGTCAAAAGAGCTTAATCATCTTTCCGCTGAGCAGGCGGACAAACTTGCAGATTTTTTTGAAACAAAAGAGGGACAGACAATAGAATCTGCTCTTGGAGAAGAACTATCCGAGATATACGACAGCATGACGGGCGTATACGATACGGCAGGCACATACCGTAAAAACTACTTTATCGCCCTGATGAAAAACTTTGAGGATGTGCAGACTGCGCTCGACAACATGAACGATGCGGAGGGCTACTCTCTCAAAGAAAATGAGCAGTATATGGACACATACACTGCAAAGCTTAACACTTTCAAGGCAAAATGGCAGGAACTCGCAAACGATGAACAGGGCATTCTTGCTTTTAAAAAGTGGCTTGTTGATATTGGCAACGGCATTCTCTCGCTTATAGATAAAACAGGCTCGCTCTCAACCACAATGGTAGCTCTTGCTGGCGTAATGACATTTTTATTCAGCGCAAAAATAGCTTCTGGCATATCAAATATTGCCAAAGGTTTAGTCAATGTTGCAGCAGGCATGAAAGCAGCAGCTACAGGCGCCGTAACATTACAGGCGGCGCTCGGATGGATAGGCGTTGCCGTCGCAGGAATCTCTCTGCTTGTAGGATATATAAGAAACTATAAGCAGGAGCAACACGAAACTCGCCTTGAAGCTATAGAGGCATGGGATGCCATAAGCGACAATACAAAAGAACTAAAAGCACTTGCCGCGCAATATGAGAAGCTTACCCCTGAAACCAATGAATACTATGAAGTAGAAAAGAAAATAGTAAATCTGCTTTCCAAAGATAAAAAGGAAGCACTCAAAGACTTGAAAGAGGGTACAAAAGAGTACAGCGATGCACTAAAAAACTTAACGCAACAGGAACTTGACTATGCACAGTTGCAAGCGGACATCGCTATGAAAGCAGCCGAAAAAGAAGTTGAAGAGGCAGTTGTTTCGGTCGGCATAGGCTCTTTATTCACGCGTTTAGCCGGAAAAGGCGATTTTGCTTCCTTGTCCGGTATTGACGAAGAAGTCGGCAATTATTTAAAAGAGCAAGGCGTTCTCGAAGAATTTACAAAGTTAGTAGACCCGTATAAAAGGGCTACAATATGGAATGGATTCAAAACGGCTTATACTTATAAGGGGTCAATAGCCGGATTTAAGGAAGGCGATGATGCGCAAACTCTTTACGAAAATTATGTAAATCTGGAAAAAACAATACAGAAAATTTCCACTTTATATCATAAAGCTCTGACGGATAACAATGAAGAGCTTGCAGAGAAGTTGCGCGCTGTGGGCGAGGCACTTTTAGACCAGCAGGGCAAAGTCTCAGCCGTAATGGAAACCTATAAAAAAACCAAGGACAGCGTAGACGATATCAAAGAAGCGCAGGCTAATCTCAACAAGGAAATCGATGATGCCAAAGACCCTGCGGCGGAACTCAAAGAGCAATACGACAAAATAAAAGATGCGTTGCAAGGTCTGATAGACAAGCAAAAAGAAGCCAACGAGTTTGAGAATTACCGCAAGTCGGTACTCGATGCAGAAGCAAATCTGCTTGAAGCTCAAAGGGCGGCGGAGGAAGCTATAGCCGCGAAGAAAGAAGCAATAGCCGAGCGAGAAGAAGAACTTTTGCAGGCGCAAAAGGACGCTGAAGAAGCTATAGCCGAAAAACGCGAAGCCATAGCCGAAAAGGAGAAAAATCTCGAAGAAAAAAAGCTTGACCTTATAAAGGCTCAAAAGGAACTTGTCGATACCATAAACGAGCGGAATGTTCGCGTATTCAACGAGCAGTCGGGACTTTGGGAATGGCAGGCAAATGAGAAAAATGTTCAGAAAGCGCGTGAAAATGTCGAAAAGGCTCAAAAGGATATTCTGAAAGCCGAAGAAGATATTGAAGACGCTATAAAGGCTCTGCACAAGCAGGAAGAAAAGAACGCTGAAAAAATAGCAAAAGCGCAAAAGAACCTGCAAAAGGCTATAGAGGCTCTCGCCGAGCAGGAACGCAAAAATGCCGAAAACATAGCAAAAGCTATGGAAAAGCTTGCCGAAGTGCAGAAGAAAATCAACAATGAACTCCTGCAAAAGGCTATTGCCGAGATAAACAAAATGCTCGAGGATAATAAGCCGATGAAAGAAATCTACGGCAAACTCAATGAGTGGATGGCTTATTACAATAATGTCATGGGCACATCGGGCATTCCGCCGTTCGTCATCGAGATTCTCGACGCAATAGCACAAATACAGGGCTTGGGCAATACATATGCCGATTACACTAAAAACACCATATCTTCAGGCGCGGCTTCATGGGGCGACATCGCTGGCGCATTCTGGGAAAAATATGGCGACAGAGTAGAAGCAGGAGACCCCGATGCTGTAGAAGCAAATAACCGCCTGAACCGTATAAACGGAAGTGAGCGAACATTTATACCCTCTTCAGAAATGAATGGCACATACAATGGTGAATCGTATATTTACGATACTATCGGGGGCTTGTATTACAAAAGGAGCGATGTTCGTTTAAATGGAGACGGCACATATACTGTCCCGGCTGGAGCAGAGGCTCTCGGTTTTGAAGAATCGCTTGATGTCAAAAAAGGTTATGGTGGCAGTCAGGGCAGTAGCAATGCAACATATGAAAATGGGAGAGACACAACCGTAAGCAAATACGACAGCGGCGGCGTGCTTCACGGGTTGGGCGGAATCAAGGCAACCGAGCGGGACGAAATGGTTCTTCCACCCGAAATCACGGAAAAGATTCTCAATCCGCAGAATACAGTCGCTTTCAAGGACTTTTGCAGTAATCTCGGCATCCTTTACGGCGCGCTCGAGCATACAATGCCTATCCGCGGCAATGTGATAACGCAAAACCACACGGCAAACGACAATCGCAACATGTCACGCAACACATACATAAACGGCGTGCCGATTTCCTCGGAAATGGCAGACCGCTATACAGTATCGGAGCTTCTGCGTGAAATTCCCCTTGTGAGAGAATGGTAAAGAGAGGTGAATAATAAAATATGGCTTTATTTCAGGCAACAAACATAACGCCCTCGCTTTTTGCGGGTGAGGGCAACGGCACCGTCGCGGCAAATGACCCTATAGTCATTTCATGGCAGATAAACGGAACGAACGCGATGACGGGCTTTCGCATCTTGATACGCAAGAATGACACGGCAAGCACAGAGGTACACGGTGTAACTGCTACGGATGGATGCCCCGCATACGGTACAAATGCAAACGGTGAGCAGCAAATATTTACCTATGCGCCTACTGACAGCTCGGGCAATCCCGTAAAATGGAGCGATTGGGGCTTGACCGACGGCGAAGAATACAAAATGAACATAACCATGTATTGGGGCACGGTACAAAGCACGCCTTTCGTGAATCTTTACTCTCCCATGGTATTTCGCACACGTACAGCACCAACGCTCGCAATAGCTGTCCCTGCCACGGTGGACAAGGCATATACAACAATCTCAGGCGGCTACGGACAAGAGCAGGGCGATGCTATATCGTGGGTGAGATGGCAGCTTTACATGGGCGCTTCCATAATAGGCGGTTACACTCCCTCTGAACTGCTTGATGATACAGGCGAAATGACAACAGGCAGTTTGCAATACGCGGTAAACGGCTTGATTTCGGGCAACACATATTTCATCAAATGCACAGTGCAAACGGAAAGCGGGGTGCAGGTGAGCCAACTAAGCAAATTTTTCGTCAATTATACTATGGATGCAGGCGAGGGTACTCTGACGGCAAAATGCCTTTCAAACGGTGCAAACCTCCTACAATGGGAACAAAATATCGTTGATATCGAAGGCTCGGCACCGCCCAAATTTTCAGGACTTGAAAATGGATACTCCATAAAAGACGGCAAGCTCTCGCTTGATTTTTCCTATGTTATGTGGAATGTAGCAAACGGAAAGCCTTTACGCGATTATGCAACGGTGCAAGATGGCTGTGCTATAAGATGGAAGTTTGATTATTCCGCGCCGTTTAACCCACCTGCTCGGTCGTATGCTCCTGAGCTGGAGCTTCAATATGTCATTTTTGACAATGCGCTCAATATGCTCGCGAGGGCAACTCATATTAGTTTCTCCTCGAGCAAGGCAAATACGATAGAAGTATACTATTGTCGTCCGTATACAGAAAAGACCTCCGCACCGACCGACGCTTCCGTAACCCTCGCGCCGCCTGATGGCACAAAATCCATTCTCATCGGGCTTACATTCAATAGGGCAACAGGCGAAGCATACGGCGCAATACTGTACTGGCATTATCTCAACGCGAGCGGTGCCAAAATAGCGGGTGATTTTACGGTGATTTCTGAAGATATCTCAAAATTCCCGAACGCGATAGGTGCCGTGTTCCTTAGCGGTACGCAGGTATGCGATTATCTGTATATCACGCAAGGAAGCGATACACCGTCGGAGACTTACAGTACGCCAACTTTTGTCTATCCGACAACTAAGCTTTACGCAAATTTCGCAGAGGGATTGCAGGCGGGCAATGCAAGCGCAAATCTCCGCAATGTAATCTACCGTCAGGATACCGAAAATACAGGACTGAAAAAAGTGCTTTACGAAGCGCCGACAAAATTCAACGAGATACGCGATTTTGGCGTGAGAAGCGGCGAAACTTATACCTATGAAGCATATCGTTTGTTAGCTGACAACGAAACGTTCAAAGACCCGATTTCGTCCGAGCCAATAACACACAGCATCGACTCGTACATACTAATGGAGGCAACGGAAGATGCTAATTACCGCAATGTATGGCATGTCAGCGATGTATGGATTTTTGCGTATAATATCCAAAACTCGGAAATTACCAACAATAATACGCCGAATATGATGACAAACTTTACACCGTATCGCAGGAGACAACCGTCAACAATACTCGGCAGGAGCGGCACACTGCAAGCCCTTATCGGCAATATGGATTTCGGAGAGTACGGCGACACATGGCAACAGATGGAGAAACTTTTTGCAATTTCAAGCGGAGCAAAGACATTTTTCTTGAAAGATGCAAAAGGCAACTTATACATGGTTGGCATATCCGCACCCATAACGCAGACAATCACCGTGGGAAGCGAAAGAAAGCAAGTCATAGTCTCCATTTCGTGGGAGGAAATAGGAGATGCAAGCGAAGCGGTCCTTATTCAGACTCCCGAGGACGACGGATGGGTTGACGCAAATATGGTATCGCGTGTGAAAGCAAATGTCAATATGACTTCCGGACAGCTCGCGTTCTCATATCCCGCAGACTATAAAGGTACTACATTTAGCCTTAACGAGACGATGGGTGGCGGTTTGCGCGGTGATAACGGCGGCGCTCTCGAAGCAACAACACCGGACGATGTATCCGATGCTATTTTCAGCATATCAAACGATAACGGTTCGCTTACGGCATGGGAGGCGGTGAACTATGAGAAACAGATATAACGAGTATTTGCAAACTCTCAAAAAAGGCGCAAGAAAAATCACCCGTCTCGAATTTCTTCAGCCCGATGATTCCGTGGCATTTTTCCTTGACGGAAATTCGAGGCGACCTGTGAGAGGGAAATACGACAGCAGGGCATTTTTGCAGGATGGCAGTCTGAATGTCTCATTGCAAAACGGAACGCGGAGAAGCGCAAATATTGTTTTATCGAATATTGACGGTACCTTTGACTACAATGTAAACAATATTTGGTTTGGCAGGCGCGTGAGACTTTCGAAAGGCATTATTCTCGACGATGGCACAGAGTTTTATCTTCCGCAAGGCACTTTCTATCTTAAAAATCCTACTGCGTCCCTTGCTCATGACACAAACACCATGAGTTTTGAACTCGTTGACAAATGGGCGTATCTCGATGGCTCTCTGCTTGGAACGCTCGAGAATACATATCAGGTTAATATCGGTACGAACATATTCAATGCAATTGCCTCAATACTGCGTCTGTCAAAATACAGCTATGCGCAGACAAACAATGTCGAATGGATGATAGACCCTGTCACACCTGTTTTTACAAGCTATTATAACGGTAAAACATACCTCGCCGCAAAGGGCGACGGCAGTGTATATGAGGATGTGCAGATGACGGAAGTACCGTTTACGATTTCCGAAAGCGGCGGCTCGAACTTTGGACAGATTATTCTCGACCTTAACGATTGTATCGCGGGGCTTATCGGCTATGATGCAGCGGGTGCACTCCGCATTGAACCCTCACAGGATGATGTCGACGATTCCGCAAAACCCGTATTATGGGACTTCTCGACGAATGAGAATATGCTTTCGTCAATCTCCGAAACATGGGCGAACGCCGATGTCAAAAACGATGTCATTGTTGCAGGCGAGGGCGCTACCGGACATGCCGTTTATGGCAGAGCTACAAACCGCGACCCGAAAAGCGACACCAACATAAGCATTATCGGCAGAAAGCTGTATCGAGAGGACAAAGCGGAATACTGGAACGCCGACCAGTGCGTAGCACTCGCAAAATACTATCTCAAGCGTAAATCGGTACTGCAAAAGACGGTAACACTTGAAACCGACCAGATATTTCACCTGCACGAAAACAGGCTTATTTCGGTCAGACGCGAGGACAAAGCGGGACATCCGGTGGAAAGACATCTGATACAGGGCTTTACGCTACCGCTCGGCGAAACTGGTGCAATGAGTATAAACGCGGTGAGCGTAAATGACTTTCCGCAAATTTCCGTCACAACATCGACAGATTTCACAGGAGGCACCACATGAAAAGTATTTTGCAAAACAGCAGAGAATTCAGGCTCGCTATCGAAAACATTGCCCGCGAAGTATGTCAAGCGGAAACGCGGGATTGCCTGCGGCTTTACAAAGCTACCGTAACAATGACGGCAGCGGAGGGCGGCTCGGAAATGGGGGTAAAACTCGTAGGCGATTCGACAGAGCTATTTTTACCGTACAAGTCTACCGTATCGGATGCGGCAGCCGGCAGTGCGGTATGGGTGGCAAAAATCTATGGCTCATGGCGAAACGCCATAGTCTGGGATAAAATATAAAATCAGGAGGTAATTTTTATGCAAGCACAAACAACGCAAATCGGTATTGTTTCTCCAGTAGTAAAGGGCGACTGGGACAGCACTGCGACCTACAACAAGCTGAATATCGTCACGCACAACGGCGTTTCTTTTATCGCCTATGGCACCGTTACGGGAATCATCGAACCCGGCGTTACGGTCGGATGGGAATCATACTGGATGAAGCTGTCCACAAGCCCTATGCCCATGGGTGAATGGAACAGCACAACCACATACCCGTATCTCGCCATTGTAACGCTCGACGGCTCGAGCTACATAGCAAACGAGGAAAACTACAATAAAAACCCCGCTACATCTTCCGCATGGCAGCTTATAGCGGAAAAAGGCGATGACGGCGGTTTCAGCCCGACAGCAAAAGTTGAACAAACAGCCGACGGCGCAGTAATAACCATCACCGACAAATCAGGCACAACAACCGCAACGGTGACCGACGGCAAGGATGGCAAGGACGGAACTAACGGCACGGATGGTAAAAATGGTACAGATGGCGTATCACCGACGGTAGCAACACAGGCTATCACAGGCGGTACAAAGGTAACAATCACTGACAAGGACGGTGCGCATGCCTTTAATGTCATGAACGGTACCAACGGCACGAACGGAAAAGACGGTACCGACGGAACGGACGGTACGAACGGCATAACACCGACAATCGGCGCAAACGGCAACTGGTACCTCGGCAATACGGATACAGGCAAACCCTCGCGCGGCGCAAATGGCACCAACGGTACAGATGGCAAATCCGCATATCAAATTGCCACAGAAAACGGATACACAGGAACGGAAACACAATGGCTTGCATCTCTTCATGCGGCAGACCCGAAAATGCTTCCGTTATCTCAATATGCGACTGAAGCGGAAGCAATAGCATATATGGACAGCCAAGCAGACCATAACATTATTTATGTGTGGAATAACAAGGTTTATTGCTATGCATCAAAAACAGTGACGCAAATCACAGGTGCTTGTCTGTATGGATATCGTAATAGTGCGTCGTCGGGAGTTGTCGCGGCGGAGGGAAAATCAATGTATGTTATCCCTGTTTCATCGTTTACTGCTCCGCTCACTATTAATAATTATACATTTCCGATATCGAATACACCATACATTTACGGCGGCACGACAATTCCAACATTTAATGTAACACTGATTAATCAAGATTCTTGGGGAGGCAAAACAGATGCTTTCAGTATAAGTGCTACGCAGTTGCAAGGACAGACATATGTTGTTTTTGCTGTAACAACAGCAACGCAGCCATCAAATGTAAGTGTAACGGTAAATGACACTGTTATTCCACTAACTGTCATTACCTCACCATCACAAATCGAAAGTGTAACTGGTACACAAACCATAACAGTGAATGGATATACCGACAGCGGAGTAATTTACACTGCTATCATAGCTTCGGATAGCACGCAAAAATATGTAAACGAACGAAATTCATATATGATGCCTGTGCCACTCAAATATTGCGAAAGTCATGCAACATATGAAGCAGGTACGAGTTATCTCACAAAATATCCATACTCAACAATATCAGAAATGTTCTCTGCATTGGCTACTGCAAATCCTGATTATATTACCGAAACCACATTGGGCAAAGACCAATCAAACACTTACGATATTAAAAGTTATGTGCTTGATGCGCCAACATCTTTATCGAGCGGTCAAACCTCTGCTGTCACTTCAGAAAAGCCTATATTTATTATCACCTCGGGACTTCACGGATTAGAACCTGATGCAGTGCATACTGTTTATCATTTCATGCAAGATGTGACCGAACATTATTATGAAAATGAACAATTGCAGTATTTACATGATAATGTAAAGTTTGTTATTATACCGATTTGTAATCCGTGGGGCTATGTCAATCAAAATTATTATAACTCCCGTGATGTTGACATCAATAAAAATTTTGAATGTGGCTATCGAACAAATGGAACTGAGCATACAGGAACAGCAGCAGACTCCGAAGCAGAGACACAGCATATGAAACTGGTATTTGACGAATATCCAAAAGCTATCTTTCATTTGGAATGTCATGGAAAATACGGTGTTGACACAGCCTTCGATAAAACCATTTGGTTCAGCCTTATGCAAACACTCAAATCAGAATTGATAGAACTTAACGCAAATAAATTAAACAGCCAAATTGGACGCAGATTATATGAACTTGGATATTCAACAAATAATTCAACAGGTGGTTATATTACTTATTTTGGGCTTAACGGTAGACCGAAAGATTACACAGGCACAAAATATGGCATACTTTCAGGAACAATGGAAGGTACAGGTTGCATTTATGGTGAATCAGGATATTCGGTCAATACACAGAAAATAAACTGCGAAGCTCTCGAAAATTTTGTATTGGATATAATGTCGTCATTTAACTGCGAAGTCAAGGTGCGCTCGTTAAATGCGTGACACACTTGTAACGGCGTAGAGAACAAATGCCTGGAATAAAGAAAGCAATATGAAAATCGATTACAAAGTGTTCGGCAACGGCAAGTTACCCGCAAGTTACCCGCAAGTTACCCGCAAGTTACCCGCAAGTTACCCGCAAGCTGTCTCTTATACACATCTGAC
>ERZ1026860.182-NODE-182-length-48224-cov-57.109033_pt1 | contig 48224 bp, 24 predicted proteins | sample MGYA00380160_ERZ1026860 | MGnify/ENA primary metagenome ERZ1026860 (study PRJEB33269, sample SAMEA4719796) | human gut metagenome | biome: human-associated habitat; feature: organic feature; material: feces | place: Cameroon | collected 2013-10 ... | reverse complement strand
TCGGAGGAAGGATAGCGATGGTCTCCATCGCTGTCTCTTTCCTCATTATGATTGTCTCCGTCTCAGTCTCGTCTGGATTCAGGAACGAGATCCGGGACGGTATTTCCGACCTTACGGGGGACGTGCAACTGATGCCTGTGGATATGAACTACATCAGCGAGGCTTCCCCGATTTCGGTCAACCAAAGTTTTATCCCTGACATCAAGGCGATTCCGGAAGTCAGGAATATCACTCCGGCAGTCTATCGCGCGGGAATCGTCAAGAAAGGCGAGAGCATCCACGGCGTTCTGTTCAAAGGAACTCCGCGTGATAAATCTGAATCCGACACGGTGAGACTCGGAGTCTCCATTCCGGTAAGGCTGGCTGAAATGCTTGACTTGAATGTGGGCGACAAGTTGCTGACTTATTTTGTCGGAGAAAAGGTCAAGGTCCGCAACTTCAACATCACCAGCCTTTACGAAGGAGTGATGGACGGCACGGACAACATCGTCGTGCTGGCAGACATCGCTGACCTTCAGAGACTTGACGGATGGTCTTCCGATGAGGCATCCGTGCTGGAGCTGACATTGGCTCCCGGGGCCAAGACCGATGCCGGAATGCGTGCCATCACTGACGAGGTCGGACATATTGCCTTGCAAAATGCCGGCGAGGATGACGACACCTTGATCGCCACCTCGGTGATAAGCCGTTATCCCCAGATTTTCGACTGGCTGAATCTCATCGACTTCAATGTCTTGTTCATCCTCGTCCTGATGACGATCGTGGCCGGATTCAACATGATCTCCGGGCTTCTGATAATGCTGTTCAGGAACATCTCCACGATCGGCACCCTTAAATCCTTGGGAATGACCGACAAGGCTATCGCCAAAGTGTTCCTCAGGGTCGCTTCCGTGATTGTCTTCCGTGGAATGTTGATCGGCAATGGAGTCGCCTTGCTGCTGTGCGGAATCCAGAAATGGACCCACATCATTAAACTGAACCCGGAGAACTATTTCGTGCCTTTTGTTCCGGTGAGTCTGAATCTACCTGCGGTGCTTGCCGCCGACCTCCTCTCCTGGCTGGTCATTATGCTCCTTCTCCTGATCCCTTGCCTGTTCATCTCCAGAGTCGATCCGGCTCAGACTGTCAGGGCTCAGTAGAACCCGCTCCACATCATCCTCATCTTCAATCAGCACTGAGGTTGTGTCCGTTGGTTGAACCTGATAACGTGGAGTCGCCCCGTTGAATATGTCGTAGCGGTTGAGGACCGCTTTCACGTACGCCACTGTCTCCCTCCCTTTGAATTTACCGTGCCGGACATCCTCCACGAACAGAATAGAATCCTGACTCATTTGCGGCAGAACGGTGCAGAGACTTTCCCAGGTGCTGGTGTCGATGCCTTGTGAGCGCGCCAGGTTGATGCAGTCGTAAATGCGTCCCTCGCCGGCGTTATAGGCCGCCAGGGTGAATTTCACAAGTTCATCACCATCGGCCGCCGTGTCTCTGAACTTGCTTTGGAGGCGGGTTATGTAGGCGGCTCCGGCCTCGATGTTCCCCTTTGGGTCGAGGAGATCCTCAATCTCATAACGGTCGGCTGTGCGTGGCATCATCTGCATAAGCCCGACTGCTCCTCTCGGAGATCTCGCCTGGATCCTGAACCTTGATTCGCTCCAAATAAGAGCCGCGAACATCTTCCAGTCCCAGCCGATAGTCTTCGCGTTCCGCTTGATTAGGTCATCGTAAGGGCTGATGATCCCTGGAACTTTCTTCACACCCTTTCGGTAAGGATTGTAACCTTTGAAAAATCGGTCCTGTACGGCGGCATATTCATCAGTTCCTTTGAAATTGTTGAGCCAGCGGATGATTTCCCGCTGCCGCTTTTTGTCCGCCTTGATCACCCAGGCGGCAGGTGCGTCTCCAAGTTGGAACGACAGGAATTCCTCGGAATCAGGAACTTTGGAAAAAGGAACTGCCAGTATATCGAGGCTGTCAAGCCGGAGCGAGTCCAGATAATCCGCGTCACTGTCCGCAAGGAATATCTCCACGGAATCTTTCAGGTGTCCCGCAAAGCGTTCGGCCATCTCGTAGCAGTAGCCGGTCACATAGCCTTCGGAGAGTTTGTCATCCAACTTTAACGCGAACCTTATGGGACCGGTCCCGAAAACATCTTCCTCTCCTTTCGAGTTCCTGTTCAATTCGCTGAACGGAATGATCAATAGCACCACCAAAGTGGGTATCAGGTACTTGAGGAATTTTTTGGTCACTCGTTTCAGTCCCATAGGCGGATTCTGTTAGAAGCCGTTGCTGCTGAAACTCCTGCCTCCGCCGGAGCCAAGACCGTTCAATCCACCTCCGAATCCACCTCCACTGCCGCCGGAACCGCCGCTGCCACCAGAGAGACCTGAACCGGCGCTGACGGTCTTGTTGGAGCTGGATTGCAGATAGAACGGCCAATATATTCCCAACTTAAGGGCTGTCTGCGTCCTGATGTAGTGGTGGGCGCTGAAATAGTCCGCCTTGTCCATAGGCCAACCTTTCCCTACATTCTCGACTTTCACGAATATGCAGGCTCTTTTCCATTGAATATTGACGAACGCGTCAATGACCGGGCCGTTATTGTATTTTTCCTCTTTCTGGTTATAGAAGGCTCCGACGGCCGGATTCCATCCAGGGGAATAGTACTTCGTGTTGTACCAAGCCTCAGCTCCGAGCTGCATCTGCATAACGTTCCTCTTGACGTTGAGCTGCAGGTACCATCTGGCGTTGACCGCAAGCGTCGGAAGCGGAATCACATCCTGGTCTGAGGAGATCTGGAACAGAAGCCTGTTGTCCAAGTGCAGCGGCCCGAGCGCGAAATTCTTGTCCAGCGAGGCGCTGAGCACGCTCATCGCGTTGTTGTTCTGCCGGATCACACCGGTGGAGTCATAGTAAACGTTGCCGGAAAGCAGGGCGTAGCCGACCCTTGCGCCCAATCTCCATCTCGGAATGCTTAACCCTCCCTGGATCTTTGTCGTGGAGATCTTGCCGAACTCGTTGTCCCATTTGTAATGGTTCGAGTAGTAATGCTGGTAGTAATATTCAGGCTCCTCAAGATTGGTCTCGAAATGCACATCCAATGAGACTGGACTCTTTCTCGCCCTTCTGAACGGGAACACGTCGAGTCTGGCGTTCGCCTTGACTGAGAGGTCGTTCATCTGGTCTCCCAGAAATACATAGTCACCTGTGGCATCCCAATGGATGTAGTTCTTAAGCTGTCCTTCCACACCGGCATAGACGAAGGCCGAGTTCCAGATCTTGTTTGTCGTACCTTTCAGGAAGGTAGGATCGAACACGCTGAAATTCAGAAGCCTGTTGCCGATTCCTCCGTTCAGTTTGGAGACGATCGCATTGTCCGCCCACGGCTGGAGCCTGAGGAACACCCTGTTCTCCAGCTTCATCACCCTGACCGAGTCGAACGAGGTCGTAGGATGGTAGTTGAAGACATTGTCGTAGAACGACTTGCCAACATCGTCCGTGATCTGGTCCTCGTAGCTTTTCCGGAACACTGAATATTCACTGCTGTGCCCGATGAAAGCGGTCGTGATGTTGTCGTCGCCGAGTGTGTCGGCGGCCGCCCTCTCTTCTTTCCTTTGGGCGAGAAGTTCGGCGAGCGAGGCGATCTTAGTCGAGTCTCCCGTGGCTATTATGCTGTCCTTGAACGCCTTGTCTGTCTTCCGGTTCTGAATGTTCCTGATGAATGTGAACGGGATCCTGTATTGCTGGTCAAGGAACAAGGTGTTTCTGATGATGTTCGAGGAGGCGTTGGAAAGGTTGACCGGGTATTCCCTCGCGTCAAGTGTCGTGTCGCTGACCATCTTGTTGTCGCTTGTTCCTCCGTTCTCGTTCCTGAGAACCTTGTTGTGGATGTATCCGGCGTGCATCAGGTACCGCTTGCCAAGATAGTTGACGGAAGCGACAAATGTCTTGTTGGTCGTCTTCTCGTTCTGCATTATTCCGTTGCCGCCGAACCGGTTATATTCAAGTGTATAGTTCAGGGCGGGGAATATGTTCTGTGATGTCAGGATGTGCAGGTTGTCAGACTCCTTCTGCGAATTGGCGAATATGGTTCCGAAGTAGGCGAGTTCAGTGTAAGGGGTCTTCGTGTTGTACATCGGGAGCGTCTTCGCCGAATATGTCCACGCCTCGTAAGGGTTGTAGAACGACACCCCGTTCTCGCTTGTGCGGTTGAACCAATTGTAGTACTGCATCGCTGATCCCGCCACTCCCAACCACGTGGCGTTCACGTCCTTGCGGTAGAACGGATAGTCGTGGAACCAATGGTTGTAGCTGGTGTCCGGCTCGCTTATGTCCATTTTGTGGAACTCCCGCTCGTGGGTCCATCTGATGATCCTTTTGTACTGAAGGGAATCCGGCAAGGCGAATGTTTCCAGAACCCTCGGGGTCGCCTCCTTGACGCTGTCCCTATAAGCCTTCAGGCTGTCCTTGACATTCAGGACACTGTCGGCGATGTGCTTCTTGATCTTCTCCTTGACCTCGAAGTCGTGTTTCTTCCGTTCCGCCTTGGAGAGACTGGCGTACCAGGCTGCGTCAGCCGCCTTTTTACGGATGGCCGAGTCAAGGTAGTAAAGTGAGTCAACTTTCGGCCAGTCCAGAGAATCGCCCGCTGTCTTCAATGAGTCCACTACTATCCTATGGGTCAGCGAGTCAAGAATCGCCACATAGTATTTGTAGCGGAACGGGTCGATGTCCCTGAGTGAATCCGGCGGGAATATGGTGTCCCTCGCGGTCAGGTGCGGCGTGGTGTCGATCGGAGCCAGGAATAGGGAAGTGTCTTCCTTTCCGGCGGCTGCGTTGCCGATGAACTGATTCCTGTAATGTATAGTGTCGGGTGGCAGAGGTCTTTCCGCTGAGACGAATCCATAACCCGGATCCCCGGCGAAAGGACGGTTGCCCATACCGATGGCCTGAAGCGCGATCACGCACACCACCACCATCGGAAACCATATTCTTTTCAATGTCTCTTTCATATTCCCTTAAGGGTACAATCTCACAAAGATACGTTTTTCCCATTTCCCCCACAAATCCAATACCTGCGAGCGCTTGATTATATGACTACGTGATATTTATTTGCAATAAATTCGTCTATGGCTTTTCTATCATTTAACGAAAGTAGTTCTGCTTTCTCCTCTTCGTTGAATGGATATACACCAAAGGATTTGACATAGTTCTTGGCAAAAGAATAATATCCGGTGGAATATGGCTTGCTGGTGTTTCTGATATAATAGTTGAAGACACTTGATTCCAACAATTTTTTCAGCATCAGAAGTTCTGTTTCTGATTCGTTGTATATGGCATAACCGCAATAAATCATCAGATCACGCTGTGGTGCGTATATGAAGTGAGGGAAGTCGCTCATATATGGGAAAAGTAGTTTCTTCCCACTGTCAGAGAGGGCCTGTGTCCTGCCGAATGCATACCACGCGCCATAGTCTCCCTCTCCTTTGTCTCTTGCGTTCAGGATGTCTCGGAATTTCAACAAATAATTGTAGGCATAAGGGAATCTATTTTTAAAATTATCTTCCTGTATGACGGTATAATCGAGATTATAGGGGAATATTACTTTTTCTTCTTTTGTCTTTATGTCTGTTTCGGTTTTCAGAATATTCGGTTTGACAATATCCCTGCATATTTCCTTTTCTATTTGATACATAACACCGTCTCGCTGAAGATAAAAATAATTGTTATCAGAATAAGACGGGCGGAATATGTAGATGTTGTTAGCAAGAGTGGCGATGCCGTTTTTGATGAGATACTTACTTCCAAGTGCTTCTCCAGCCTGCTCTATTCTCCGGATGTTTTCAAGAACATCAGTCTTGTTGAGATTCCATCCCTTGTGGTTGTCAAGGTGCGTATAGTCTATATGATTGAATGGGAACGTCTTTTTTAACTTGACGTCATCTATCATTCCCTTGGCATAGTTGACGTATCCTTTTTTGCCTTTCACGATGAAAGCCAAACATGTGTAGGCTAGTTTTTTATTGAAGATTAACTGTTGCCCGAAATCAACAATGGAGATTGTGATTTGGTTCTCTGAGAAAAAATGCCTTAACGCTCTGGCGTTTACACTTTTGAAAAATGAATTGACTGTGATGTAGCCTATGCGCCCCTTATCGTTAAGCAAGGAATATCCCAGTTCGAAGAAAGGGATGTACAGGTCTGGGTTTCCGATTCTTGATGTGGACCAAAGAGGAAGGTTTGCCTTGGTTGAAGCATCAATGTGTTTTGAGCGGACATATGGAGGGTTCCCTACTATGAAGTCAAACCCTCCATTGGAGGTCACTTCCGGTAAAGATTTAAAATCAAAGTTGAGGGAATCATTGGTATATAGTCTGAAAGAGGAGTCGTCAAGCTCTTCTCCAGAGGCAAGTGCTGCCAATGAAAGCAATATCTTCGCACGCTCTATGCTGGCCGCACTGATATCCACCCCGTAGAGACGCTTTATTATCGATGCATAGCCCAGTCCTGTTTTCTTATGAATATATTCAGCGACAGTATAGAGAAAGGCCCCGCATCCACAAGAGATATCAGCGCACAGGCATTTCTCCATAGAGACTTCTGCATCTTGGAAGATGCGTTCAACTATATAATCACGTATGTACTTTGGGGTATATACAGCCCCGTTAACAGTCTGCTCATTCTTGGAAATAGCCAACTCGAAAATGTTGATGATGTCCTCAATGGATTCTATGCATCCTAAATCTTCAATGGAAGGAATGTCATCAAGAATCAATCTTGAGAGGAGGCCAACTTTGGCCCGGAGTCTGTTGTTCCTGATATAAGCCGTAACGAGGGCCTTATTCAGATCCTCATATCTGTCTGTGTATCTGTTTATAAAACTGGCCAATCTTTTTTTTTCAATCATAGTCGATCTTCTCTTTTGTGGGACATCAACAGTGCGCGGTCAAAGGCTTGGTCTTCATATAGATCACAACATATCTCGTCTATCCTGTTGAATTTATGTCGGAGCAGGGAGCAAAACCTTTCCGCGTTCCTTGTTTGTGCGTTGGATATCCTTGTCATTATGTCATTTATACTTTCCCCGATTTCTGCCAGTTCCATTATTTCCGGACTATTCTTCATGAAAGCGGAACAAGGGAAAGGCACCGGACTGAGAAATTGTTTGTTGAATTTATAATATCCATTCTGCTGCGGGTTCGCGAATATTCTTGCCATTGTCGCAAATGGTGTGGAATTGATAATCGCAGAAATGGCATACATCCTCTCCTTCGTCTCGTTATCGAATCTGAGATAAAAAATATTAGCGTTATCACAATATACCATGCTGTCTTGTAAATATGTGGCGACAGGTTCTTTCGAGGTCATCGGGACACAGACTTTCCTTGTCTCATCTCCCAAATGACTCTCTCTCGTGTAGATATGCCAATACTCATCTCTGTCGAGGCCTTTTACTCTATCTGGCTGAATCTGGACATTGGCAAGTATCGTTTCTTTGTACTCGTCGAGATATTCTCCAGCCTTGGGGAATGTACTCTTAAATTCAGAGTAGGGAATACGCCTGACTGTGGATCTTGATGAAACCGTGTAAGGAAATATAACGTAAGTCGAGTACTTTGGTTGCAGGAAAGGCTCAATATTTTCATTACAGAGCAGGGCTCTGCAAGCGGCTTCTTCTATGATGACATTGTTGTCCAGTTTGGTCCTGCCGTAGATGAGACCATCCTTGACGTAGGATGCCTTTATCTGGTATGCATCTCTCCATAGCACTTGAATGCCGACTCTCACGGAACAGAAGTCATGAAGGGTTCCATATTTCTTCGTAAGTCTGTCCGTCATCCTCCATAGCTCCAGATTGTCGAAATTCCAAGGCTTGTCATTAATGTATGTTTGCGGAACATTATGATTTTTCCCTCTTGAGTCACTGAATTTCACATATCCGGAGGAGTTGTGTCCACATACGATAACCGCAACATAAGTGATGACCCCGCTGAACAGGTCGTTTTCGGCATAATCGTGAATTTTTAGTAGCAAGTGATTCTGCGATATCTCTTTACGTAGAGCCTCACCATATTCGGTCTTGAAAAAACGCTTCTGGACGATATATCCCATTCTTCCCTTGTCATTGAGAAGTGATATTCCTTTTTCAATGAAGGGGATTGCCAAATCTATCTTGTCTTTTTTACAGGAATTGTATTTCTTTTTGATATATAGCGCCATTGATGGCAAGCTTACATTGTAGTTCTTGACTTCAATATATGGCGGATTTCCGACAACATAATCAAATCCACCTTTTTTGAAGACGTCAGGGAATGTCTTCTTCCAAGAGAATACGTTTGTGTCTTCGTATTCGTCTAAGTTACTGGAAATGGCTGGAATAATGTTTATGATATCCGGATCCACAAGTGAATTGCCGCATTTGATGTTTTCTCCGATGCCTTTTAATATTTTTGCGCCAAAGAAACCAGCCTTTTCGAACAGTTCAGGAGTGTATCCGTCCAAAACTTTAAGGGACAGTGACATCCTGGCCACTTCTACGGCTTCAGGATTGATGTCAACACCGTAAATGCAGTGATTAATGATCCGTTTCTTACCGCTGATGGTAAGAAATGGAGTCCCTTTCTCGTCAAACATAATCAATTCGGGATCTGCTCCCTTGCCGTCTATGGCTTTCTTCAATATAATGTTGCTGATGTAGTCATATACCCCGGCAAGGAAAACACCGCTGCCACAGGCAGGATCGACAATGCTCAGTTCTAAAATATCCTTTACGTCCAGGCTGTTTATCGTTTCCTCTGGCAGTGTGCTTTCAATGACTTTGTGCACGATGTGCTCCGGAGTGGTGACTGCTCCTGAACTTTTTTTGAATTCGGGTCTCAGTTCGTTCGTGATCACGCCATCCCGGATGATCAACTGGTATCCAAGAAACATATCATACATGTCACTGAGGGTCTTCAGTGGGATTACGTCAAAACGGTATGGTGATGGATAATATAAGTGAGCAAGTAAGTTTTTGAAGATGCCGTTGTCGATACTGAGTGTCTGAAGTTCAGTTATTCTTTGGAACATCGGGCCGTCATAGTGATTGTAAAAATTGAAGTAGGACGATTCTTTGAAGTTATTCCAAAAATCCGTTTCTGCAAATTTGTTCAGCAGCCCATCCTCTTCCAATCCTTTGGCCTCACATACCCTGATGAATAGAATGCGGTTGATTATGATTTGAACGTAGGAACTTATGTGGAAAACACTTACTCTCTCGTTATTGTCCAGAATCGATCTTGCCAGATCGACACGAATATTTCCAAGCAATTTTGAGAAACGTTTGTCAAGCGTCTCTCCTGCCCTTGGAATAAATCCGTACTGTCCATTGACAATGCTGTTACGGTTAAGGAAACGCTCCAACATGTCTTGATTGTCAGCGAACTCTTCACACGAATATAGTTTTACCCTTGCTATTGAGGGATCGTCTTCGATGCGAGGCATCGTGTAACATTCGTAAACGGCTAATTGCTTGAAATTTGTGACGATTGAGAACGTCGCCCCTATTGACCAACCGTATGAACGTATCTGAAAGGCAGCATCTTTGTCTTCGGCTATGTTCACATCAAGACTTTTCGCATCCAGAAAGGAAAGAGGAACATTGCCATTGACAAAAGTATAGTCAGGCCGAATGTTGCTGGAACCGATACTCTTTAATCTTTCCCGCTTACTTTTGTCCAGTGTTCTTTCTTGAAGCACCTGGCGAGTATCCTGAACATCCCACCCGAACATAGATAACAGTTCGTTAATCCATGTTCGGATTGTCTCCTCAGACGCATTATCAAGTTTCCCCTCCTTTTTTGCGTTTAGAAACCTTTCAACCAGTTCAGCAAGTTTGTCCTTCAATTCCATACCTACATCCTTTTTTCTTGTTGTACAAAGTTATCGAGACGATGTCTTTACAACAAAATTACAATATTATTCTATTCTTTCTTTATTTATTGAGGAGATTTCAAAGATTTTTTGATTCCCCATAATTGGTATAATGTCCGTTTTTTGACTATATTTATACCATTATTTGAATATTAATCCAGTCCATCTGGGTAAAAGGTGAACGCTTATGAAGAATAAACCTTGGATATACGACACCGACCCGTACCTGAAGCCGTTCGAAGACGCGATCAAGGCGCGGCACGGGAGGATTCTGGATGCGGCGGACAAGATAACGGGTCATGGCGTGGAGGGGCTTGCCTCCAGCGTCAACAACCATCTGTACTATGGGCTGCACAAGTGCCCGGACGGCTCGTGGGTGATCCGGGAATGGGCGCCGAACGCCAACAGGATTTACCTGATAGGGGAGTTCAACAACTGGAGGCGCACGTCAGCGTACGAGCTCAAGCCGGCCGGGAACGGCAACTGGGAACTTAAGCTGGATTCGATGTTCCTCAGTCACGGAGAGTTGTACAAACTGTTCATCGAGTGGCCCGGCGGAGGTGGCGAGAGGATTCCGGCCTATTGCACGAGGCTTGTGCAGGATGACGAGACGAAGGTGTTCTGCGCCCAGGTCTGGGATCCCGCGCAGGCATATTCGTGGAAGAACGACAGGGTGCTGCGCAGGCCGCATCCTCTCATCTACGAGTGCCACATCGGGATGAGTTCGGAGGAACGTAAGGTCTCCACGTTCAGTGAGTTCCGTGAGAATGTGCTGCCGAGGGTGAAAAGGTTGGGCTATGATACAATCCAGATAATGGCCCTTCAGGAGCATCCGTATTACGGGTCGTTCGGCTATCAGGTGTCGAACTTTTTCGCTCTGAGTTCCCGTTTCGGTACGCCTGAGGAGTTCAAGGAACTGGTGGACACGGCGCACGGGATGGGCATCGCTGTCGTGATGGACATAGTTCACTCGCATAGTTGCAGCAATGAGAATGAGGGCCTTAGCCTGTTTGACGGCCGCGAGGATCTGTATTTCTACAAAGGTCCTCAGGGGCATCACCCGGCCTGGGGCTCCCGCTGCTTCGATTACGGCAAGGACGAGGTCGTGCGCTTCCTCCTGAGCAACTGCAAGTACTGGCTTGAGGAATATCATCTTGACGGTTTCCGTTTCGACGGTGTGACGAGTATGATCTACTGGGATCACGGTCTTGGGAAGGACTTCAACGGCTACGAACCGTATTTCGACGCAGGAGTCGATGAGAACGCTGTGACCTATCTGGGACTGGCGAACCTGCTGATCCGTCAGATCAAGCCGGAGGCCGTCACTATCGCTGAGGATGTGAGCGGAATGGCGGGCCTGGCGGCTCCGTTCGAGGCTGGCGGAGTGGGCTTCGGGTTCAGGATGGCGATGGGCGTGGCCGACCACTGGATCAAATGGATAAAGGAAAAGAAGGATGAGGAATGGAGTCCGGGTGAGATCTGGTACGAGCTGACCAACAAGCGGGCGGACGAGAAGACCATCAGCTATGCGGAGTGCCACGATCAGGCGCTTGTTGGTGACAAAACCTTGATATTCAGACTGCTCGACAAGGAGATGTATTTCTCTATGAATATGGACTCGAAGAATCCGATAGTGGATCGGGGAATCGCTCTCCATAAGCTGATCCGTCTGGTCACCATCGGCACCGCCGGGGACGGCTACCTCAATTTTATGGGCAACGAGTTCGGGCATCCGGAGTGGATAGATTTCCCACGTGAAGGGAACGGTTGGAGCTACGAGCACGCACGCCGTATGTGGTCATTGGCGGACAATGGATTGCTCAGATATCACTGCCTCCAGAACTTTGACAGGGCGATGATCCATCTTGTAAAACGATACGGCGCGCTTGCCGCAAGGCCTGAGCTTTTGAGGTCCGACGAAGAAAAGAAAATCTTGATATTCAAGCGTAAAAACCTTATCTTTGCACTCAATTTCAATCCAGTGGAATCGTTCGCCGACTATGCGTTTCCGGCCCCGTCCGGACGCTATGTCAAGGCGCTTGATTCCGACGCCAAGGAGTTCGACGGATTCGCGAGGCTCGAAAACGACGGGGAACATCTGACAGTCGATGGCTGTCTGAGCCTCTACCTTCCGAGCCGCTGCGCTCTTATACTGATTGAAAAGGATTCTTCACCGCTTGCGGTGAAAGCAAGTCCCTTCCCCGAGGGAAGGGATTTAGGAAAGGGGTAACGTGGATTGATGAAGGTAGGCAATCAGTTTTGAACGTGAGATAAGGTCGTGTTTCACTGGTGATTGCCTCAGAGCGAGAGTTGAATTGATGGAATATAATTTTAACCGATATGGCTTTTTTGAAGTTCAACAAGTCTGAGTTGGTCAACCTCTCATATTCATTGAAGAGGGAGATCATCTGTGCCAACAAGACGGGCGCGTATTGCAACACTTCCATAGTGACTTGCAACACAAGACGCTACCACGGCCTGCTGGCGGTGCCGGTTGACGCTTTCGGAGGAAAGAAGCATCTGCTTCTGTCCTCGTTGGATGAGAGTCTTATCCTGAACGGGAAGCAGTTCAATCTGGGCATTCATTGCTACGGGAGCGTCTATGAGCCGCGCGGCCATAAGTACATCATTGATTTCGAGGCCGATCCGGTGCCTAAAATCACCTATAGGGTCGGAGAGATCGTGTTCACCAAGAGCATTCTGCTTGTTCCTGATTCGGACCAGGTGATGATCCGGTTCGAGCTGGTCAACGCTCCGGCCAAGGTAAAACTGCTTCTGACGCCGTTCCTGGCGTTCCGTGACATTCACGCCCTGACCGACGAGAATCCGAATGCGAGGACGGAGGGCTGGGAGATCCCTAACGGAGTGGCTTTCAACCTCTACGAAGGCTTCCCTGACCTGAATATGCAGTTCAACACAAAGGATGTCTCCTTCGAGACAGCCCCTTGCTGGTACAAAGGCATCACTTATTCCGATGAATATCGCCGTGGGTTCGCCTGCAAGGAGGATCTTTATGTTCCGGGACATTTCGAGACCGAGATGAAGCCGGGGGATGCGATCGTGTTCTCCGCGTCTGTGGCCCTGGCCAATCCTTCGGGGCTGAAGAGAAAGTTTGACTCTTTCGTGGCGAAAGCCGCGAAGATCACCACCACCCACGAGCAACTTGTGCACTGCGCCGACCTGCTGAAGCAGGATCGTGGAGGACATAAGATGATAACGGCCGGATTCTCCTGGCTTTACACCGGTCTATTGAGGGAGACTCTGGAGGCTCTTCCGGGGCTGACCCTCTACGCCAACGGCGACAAGGCCGAGTTCGAGGAGATTCTCGACAACCTTATCGCCGACAATCAGGAGCGTCTTTTCCATAGGACGACCCAGGTCGAGGCTCCGCTGAGGTTGGCCGACACCCTTGAGCGTTACATTGAGTTCGGGGCCGATCCTAAGGCTGTCTGGAAGAAATACGGCCCGACCGTCAAAGGCATCCTGGAAAGTTATCTGCCGGGACGCAGGGTCGAGGTCGCTATGCAGCCGAACGGCCTTCTCTGGGCGCAGCTCGATCACTGGGCACTCTCTTGGATGAACACCTACGTTGACGGCAATCCTGTGACCGAAAGGGCTGGCTATCAGGTTGAAACGAACGCTATGTGGTTCCAGTCCGTCCTGTTCGCCGTGACTATGGAGCGGAAATATTCCCCGTCCGACAGCGCTTTCCTGAAGGAATGGTCGCACATCCTGGACCTGATTCGCGAGAATTTCCAAAACACCTTCTGGAACGCCCGCGCCGGCTATCTCGCCGACTATGTGGACAACGCCGGACAACATCTTGAGGTCCGCCCGAATATGCTCTACGCCCTTGTGGGTGAGGATATTCCTGTGGAGCCAGAGGTTGCGCAGAGAGTTCTGCAGGTGATTGACAACGAGCTTGTGACAAGAAGGGGAATCCGCACGCTTTCCCCTCGCCATTCCGAATATAAGGGGGTCTATGAGGGTTCGCAGACAGACAGGGATTTGGCCTACTACAATGGTTGCTGCCTTACATCCCTCCTTGGCCCGTACTGCGAGGTCTGCTTCAAGATGAAAGGAGCCGCCTTCCTGAACAAGGCCCAGTGGCTGGTCAACGGCTTTTATGAGGATCTGAACAAGCACGGCGTCGGAGCGTTCTCCGAACTTTACGACGGAGACCCGCCTCACGAGCCTCACGGAGCGATCTCGTCGGCCCTGAGCACGGCCGCCCTGCTGGAGGTTGAATACCTTAAGAACAAATACAAGGAGGAGTAGGAATATGAGAGTTTTGATGTTTGGATGGGAGTTCCCTCCTCATATCGCCGGTGGACTCGGAACAGCCTGCTACGGAATTGTCAAGGGATTGGCCTACAACGGTGTGCAGACATTGTTTGTGATGCCGTCCGCCTCCGGTGACGAGGACCAGAGCGCGGCGAAGATCATCAACGCCAGCGATGTCCCGGTCGAGTCGTTCGGCTCGACGGTGGATGAGTTCCTGGACAAGGTGAAGTTCGTGCGCATCGGCTCGAATATGATCCCTTACGTCGATCCTGAGGAGTTCCACGAGATGGTCGAGTCCGAGCGCAGGCTCCAGAGCGAGAACCTGACCAAGTGCATCGGCACGAAGTTCCGTTTCTCAGGACGCTACGGTTCCAATCTTATGGAGGAGGTCGCCCACTATGCGATGGTCGGCGGCACGATCGCGATGGAGCACAAGGATGAGTTCGACATCATCCACGCCCACGACTGGCTGACCTATCTGGCCGGAATCGCGGCCAAGGAACTGACCGGCAAGCCGTTGGTTGTACACGTGCACGCCACGTCCTTCGACCGTGGAACCGAGGACCAGATCGACAGCCGTGTCTATGACATCGAGAAGAGGGGAATGATGGCCGCCGACAAGGTGATCGCCGTCAGCGACCTCACCAGAAATATTGTCATTAATAAGTACGGTATTGATCCGGAGAAGGTTGTGACGGTTCACAACGCCGTGGACTTCAGCGGCCGCGAGAACGTCAAGGTCGAGAGGGGAGTGCGCGACAAAGTCGTCACCTTCCTCGGACGAATCACTTTCCAGAAGGGGCCTGAATATTTCATCGAGGCCGCCGCGAAGGTTCTCAAGAGGACCAAGGGCGTGCGCTTCGTGATGGCCGGTAGCGGGGATATGATGAACCGCTGCATCCGCCACGTCGCCAAGCTTGGAATATCCGATCGTTTCCATTTCACCGGATTTCTGCGCGGGGCGGAGGTCCAGAAGATGTTCGCGATGTCGGACGTTTACATAATGCCTTCTGTGTCCGAACCTTTTGGAATATCTCCGCTTGAGGCTATGCGCTCCAATGTGCCGGCGATCATCTCCAACCAGTCCGGAGCCGCCGAGGTTCTGAAATATGCGTTCAAGGTGGATTTCTGGGATGTGGACGCTATGGCCGACGACATCTATGCGTTGCTGAAATACCCTGCCCTTGCGGATTTCGCGGCCAGGGAAGGCTACGAGGAGGTCAACCGCCTTAAATGGAACATCGCGACAGCGAAACTTAAGAATATTTACGAATCAGTTGTTAATAATAAATAAGGGAATATTATGAAAAAGAACATCTGTCTGTATTTTCAGGTTCATCAGCCTACGAGGCTGAGGCAGTACCGATTCTTCGACATCGGCAAGGATTCCCACTACTATGATGATTTCGCTGACAGGACCATCCTCCGCAGGATAGCCCAGCGATGCTATATTCCTATGAACAACCTCCTGCTGGATCTCATCAAACAGCACGGGGGCAACTTCAAGGTGACATTCTCGATCACCGGATCCGCACTGGAGCAGTTCGAGAGATACGCCCCGGAGGTGCTGGACAGTTTCCGCCGGCTGGCTCAGACCGGTTGCGTGGAGTTCCTCGGGGAGACATATTACCACTCCCTCGCCTCTCTCGCCAATTTCGGTGAGTTCAAGCATCAGGTGGAGAAGCACTCCGCGGCGATCGAGAAGTATTTCGGTGTGAAGCCGACGGCCTTCAGGAACACCGAGCTGATATATTCAGACTCAATCGGAAAGGATGTGTACGACCTTGGCTTCAAGGTGATGCTCGCTGAGGGCGCCCGTCATATTCTTGGATGGAAGAGTCCGGATTACATCTACACCGGCAGCCAGCAGAAGCACTTGAAGCTGCTGCTGCGCAACTATTCGCTGAGCGATGACATCGCTTTCCGCTTCTCTGACAGAGGCTGGAAGGATTGGCCGCTGACGGGTGAGAAGTACCTTTCGTGGCTCAAGGCAGCCGATGGGGACATTGTGAACCTGTTTATGGACTACGAGACCTTCGGAGAGCATCAGAAGGAGGCTTCGGGAATATTCGATTTTATGAGGTATCTCCCTGGGATTCTGCTGAATGACGGCTCGTTTGAGTTCGTGACTCCGACACAGGCCGCGAGGAAACTCAAGCCGATCGCCGAGATCGACGTGCAGGATCCTATCTCCTGGGCAGACGAGGAGAGGGATGTGACCGCTTGGCTGGGCAACGAGCTTCAGCAGGACGCTTACAACAAGCTCTACGAGCAGGCTGAGAAACTGGCCATCCTGAATGATCCGGTCCTTTGGGAGGATTTCGGCCATCTGCAGGAGAGTGACCATTTCTATTATATGAGCACCAAATTCTTCTCTGACGGGGAGGTTCACAGCTACTTCAATCCGTACAACACTCCGTACGAGGCGTTCATCAACTATATGAACGTGCTGAGTGACTTCATCATCAGGATTGATGACGCTATGACCACTTCGGGGAAGAAGGTGGAGGCCAAGCCGGCCACTGAGCCTGCCGAAGTGCCCGCCCCTGCGAAGAAGAAACCGTCAAGAAAAGTCGCTTCGACAAGCTCAGCGACCACGAAGAAGTCTCTTAAATCAAAGATTTCCAAACAAGTAAAAAAATAACTTAGGTTTTGTATTTGCGAAACACCGCTCTTCTTCACTGCTTGCAGTGAAAGTAAGTCCCTCCCCCGAGGGGAGGGATTTAGGGTAGGGGTAACGTGAATTGAAGATGGTGGGCAATCACCTTCGAACGTGAGATAATGTAAAAAAACAGCAAGCAATTGCCTGCTTGCGAGAGTTGAGCAAGAATAATAAATGACAAACGAACTGACAAATCCAGACTATTTGTTTGAGGTCAGTTGGGAAGTGTGCAACAAGGTGGGAGGCATCTACACGGTGATCGCCACCAAGTCGCTTTACCTGAAGCAGCAGCTTCACAAGCACCACATCCTGATCGGCCCTGATGTCTGGATGGACACTGAAAGCAATCCCGATTTCATCGAGGATCCGCATCTTTACAGTCTATGGAAAGCGAATGCCGCCTCGGAGGGAATCCGCGTGCGGATCGGCAAATGGAACGTGCCCGGGAATCCGATCGCCATTCTGGTGGATTTCAAGCAGTTCCTTACCAGTCAGAATGATATTCTGTCAAAGTACTGGGAGCGTTTCCAGGTCGATTCCATCACCGGAAACTGGGACTACAAAGAGAATTTCCTGTTCGGCTACGCCGCCGGAAAGGTGATAGAAAGTTTCAGGAACTTCAACCTGAGCGCGTCAGACAAGATCGTGGCGCAGTTCCACGAATGGCAGACCGGAGCCGGGCTGCTTTACCTTAAATATAAACAGCTCCCGATCGCGACAGTCTTCACGACCCACGCCACTGTAGTGGGACGCTGCATCGCCGGCAACAACCTGCCTCTGTACGATTCGATGAATCTCTACGACGGAGACCAGAAGGCCCGCCAGTTCAATGTGATGGCCCGTCACTCTCTTGAGAAGAAGTCGGCGCAGAACGCGGACATATTCACAACCGTCAGTGAGATCACCGCGAAGGAGTGCGAGCAGTTCCTTCAGCGCAAGGTGGATGTCGTGACTCCTAACGGCTTCGAGAACAGCTTCACTCCGGCGACGGATGAGGAATATGACGAAAAGCGCCGCGCCGCGCGTGCCAGACTGATCGAGGTAGCCACGGCGATGTCCGGCGAGGAAGTGTCAAAGGACGCCATCCTCATAGGCATCGGCGGACGTTATGAATATCGCAACAAGGGAATCGACGTGTTCATCGACGCTCTCAAGAAACTTGAGGACACCGAGGCGCAAGGCCGTGATATCCAGGCGTTCATAATGATCCCTTCCGGCCACAACGGAGCCGACAAGGATCTGGTCGCCAAACTCGCCGGCGCCGCTTCGGACTACACGACCCAGGTCTCCCACTACCTGATGGACAATGAATATGATGTCATCTCCCGCCGTTTCAAGGAGTTGGGCTTCACCAACGCCAAGGGCAGCCGTGTGAAGGTCTATTTCATTCCTTCCTATCTGAACGGAACGGACGGGGTGTTCAATATGAAGTACTACGACCTGCTCGTGGGACTTGACCTGACCCTGTTCCCGTCCTATTACGAGCCTTGGGGCTACACCCCTCTGGAGAGTCTTGCGTTCAGCATTCCTTCCCTTACAACCAGCCTGGCCGGATTCGGCCTTTGGGTAAGGTCTCACTATGGCAAGGAGCATCCAGGCATCACGGTTCTGGACAGGAATGATTCCAACTATTTCGAGGTCGTGGACGGAGTCGTGGCGAGAATCAAGGAGGTCGCCTCTCTTGACAGTGAGGGCCGCAAGGCCTATATGGCTTCGGCAAAGGATGTCTCCACGATAGCCCTGTGGGAAAACCAGATTCAGTATTACAAGGAAGCATATTCAAAGGCCATAGAGAAGGTTATTGAGGCCAGAGGTGCTTTCCCGGATGAACTTAATGAAGACAAATCAATGGCATACAAGAAGATAGAAATCAACAACCCTACTTGGAAGAGTGTGATGGTGACACGTCACCTTCCTGCCGCTCTTTCTGGTCTTGAGACACTTTCAAAGAACCTTTGGTGGTGCTGGAACGAGTCCGCCAAATCCCTGTTCAAGTCTATTGACCCCGTGATCTGGCACAACACCTGCCACAACCCGATGGCCCTGCTTGATGCTGTGAGCCTCAAGAGGTTCAAGGCTTTGGCGAAGGATGAGGCATTCCTCGGCGAGCTCAAGTCTGTGATGGACGAGTTCAACGCCTATATGGCACTCAAGGCCGAGCGCACCAACCCTTCGATCGCATATTTCTGTATGGAATATGGCCTTGACACATCCTTGAAGATCTACTCCGGAGGTCTCGGACTTCTGGCAGGTGACTATCTCAAGGAGACCAGCGATATGAACGTCAACCTTGTGGCTGTCGGACTTCTGTACCGTTACGGCTACTTCACCCAGATCATCACCGGTCAGGGCGAGCAGGTCGCACGTTACGACGCACAGGACTTCACGAAGATCCCTGCAGAGCCGGTTATGGACGCCGAGGGTAATTGGATGACCACGAGCGTGGCCTTCCCTGGTCGCACGATCACGGCCCGTCTGTGGAAGGTGGCCGTTGGTCGTACAGACCTCTATCTGCTTGACACTGACTATGAGGCGAACTCTCCTGAGGACCGTCAGGTGACCTATCACCTCTACGGTGGCGACTGGGAGAACCGTCTGAAGCAGGAACTCCTGCTCGGAGTCGGCGGCATCAGAGCCCTCAGGAATCTCGGCATCAATCCGCAGATCTACCATTGCAACGAGGGACACGCCGCGTTCACCGGGCTTGAGAGGCTTCGTGAATATATTCAGAATGACAACCTTGACTTCGGTGAGGCTCTTGAGGTAGTGAGGGCTTCCTCGCTCTTCACCACGCACACTCCTGTGCCGGCCGGACACGACGCTTTCGATGAGGGACTGCTCAGAAAATATATCGGACACTATCCTCAGCGTCTGAAGGTTGACTGGGAGACGATGATGGCTCTTGGCAAGGTGAACGGCAACGACGTGAACGAGAAGTTCTCAATGAGCTTCCTTGCCGCGAACCTTTCGCAGAACGTGAACGGTGTGTCGATGCTGCACGGGGATGTCAGCAAGGAGATATTCAGCAGCATCTATCCAGGCTATCAGCCGGAAGAGCTGTTCATCAGCTACGTGACCAATGGTGTTCACTACCCGACTTGGGCCGCCGCCGAGTGGAAGAAGATCCACGCCCGTGTGTTCGGTCCTGAGTTCGCCACGCACCACTACGACAAGTCTTGCTTCGAGGGCATCTACAAAGTGTCAGATTCTGAGATCTGGGAGACCAGAAAGACTCTCAAGAAGAGGCTGATAGACATCGTGAAGGAGCGTATCTCCGATCCGACACAGTGCAACCATTATTCTCCAAGCCAGATTGTGGCGATCAAGGAGAACCTTCGTGACGATGTTCTGACCATCGGATTCGCCCGCCGTTTCGCGACATATAAGAGAGGAACACTTCTGTTCTCTGATCTTGACAGGCTCGATGCCATCGTCAACGATCCTGTACATCCGGTCCAGTTCCTGTTCGCCGGCAAGGCTCATCCTGCCGACAAGGCTGGTCAGGACCTCATCAAGAGGATTATCGAGATCTCCAAGCAGGATCGTTTCATCGGAAAGATCGTCTTCATCCCTGGTTACGACATTTCCATCGCAAAGAGACTTGTGCAGGGTGTCGATGTGTGGATGAACAACCCTACAAGGCCGCTGGAGGCTTCCGGAACATCCGGAGAGAAGGCCTCTATGAACGGTGTGATGCACTTCTCCGTGCTTGACGGCTGGTGGGTCGAGGGTTACAAGCCTGGCGCCGGCTGGGCTCTTCCTCTTGAGCGTACGTACGATGACCAGAACTACCAGAATGAACTCGATGCGGCCACGATCTACACGACCATCGAGAACGAGATCGCTCCGGCCTACTACGATGTGGACAAGTCCCTCGGACTGTCTCCGACTTGGGTCGGCTACATCAAGAACACTGTCGCTCAGGTGGCCAACAACTTCACCACCAACAGGATGCTGACGGACTACTGCAACCAGTACTACAATCCTCAGTCTGAGCGTTCCGACAAGATGATCGCCGATGACTACAAGATGGCACGTGAGATCTCGGCCTGGAAGAAGAGGCTTCGCCGTGAGTGGCAGAACATCGAGGTGATCTCGCAGACCCAGCCGGATTCTTCCTACAGTCTCTCCGAGTCCAACTCACTGACCTCAGAGGTTGTCCTGAATCTTGGAGACCTTTCTCCAGAGGACATCGGAGTGGAGATGCTGTTCGCGACGACTGACGTGAAACATCAGCTGCATATTCAGGAAAAGTGTGACTTTGACGTGGTTGAGTTCAATGATGGTGTCGCCAAGTACCGCGCGTCTATCCTTCCGGACAGGACGGGTATGTACCAGGTGGCTGTCAGAATGTACGCCAAGAACCCGTTATTGCCTCACAGACAGGATTTTGAATTAGTGAAATGGTTATAGCGACCGGATTCTTTGACGGTGTCCACATCGGGCACCGTTTTGTGATTGAGCGGCTTGTGAGCGAGGCCAGGGAGAGGGGCGACCAAAGTATGGTCGTCACTTTCTGGCCTCATCCCCGCAACGTGCTTCAGGACGATGCCCGCAACCTTCGGCTTCTTACCTCGCTGGATGAGAAGAAGGCGCTGCTCAAGGGGCTTGGCGTGGACCACGTCGAGGTGCTGCCTTTCACCAAGGAATTCAGCAGACTGACCACTCAAGAATATTTCCGTGATGTTCTCATCGCCCGTTTCGGTGCGAAAGCGATTCTGATTGGCTACGACAATCGTATGGGTTGCGATCCCCAGACTCCCGAATCAATCGAGAAAATCGCTGAAGGTGAGGGGCTTGATGTTATCCGTCTTGGAAGCGTGGCTTCTCCATCGGGTGGCGTTACCGTCAGCTCCACGAAGATCCGTGAGGCTGTGGCCGCCGGGGAGATGGAGAAGGCGGCTGCTATGCTTGGGTATGAATATTCATTGCTGGGTGTTGTCGTAGCGGGTAACCGGCTCGGCCGCACGATCGGTTTCCCGACAGCGAACATCCAACTTTACGAGCCTCTGAAGCTTTTGCCGGGCAACGGTGTCTATTCCGTTGAGGCCGAGACCCTTGGCCGCAAGTTCAAGGGAATGTGCAACATCGGTGTCCGTCCGACCGTCCGTGCCGGTGGCCAGCGCACCATAGAGACCAACATATTCGATTTCAACGAGGACATCTACGGTCTCGATCTCAAGGTGACTTTCCATCACAAAATCCGTGACGAGCGCCGTTTCGACTCCATCGACGCCCTCCGCGCCCAGCTCGCCGCCGACAAGGCCAGCATTCTTGCGGAGTGACAATACATTAATATTAATCACGGTTTTCGGTCGCTGAGCTTGTCGAAGTGACCATTGTAAAAGATTATGTCAAAGGATAGGCGATGCCCCGCTCCACCAGAATTTTGCACGTTACCAAAATTCTTGGGTGGAGCGGGGCACTCGCCTATAGGCCACTTGACAGGCATTCTCAAGGGAAAGTCATATTTAGCTTTTGCAAAAGTTAATTTAATGGTGTTTTTCGCTTTTCTATAAGTTAAAAACACCGAAAAATAACTTTTCCCCAAGCGAATACTTGTCAACGAGAAGTCTTATAACGCGCCAAAACTAATGATTTTCGTTAGTTTTGGCGCAGTTTCAACCTTGAAAACACGCCAAATCGATGAAAAATCGATAGATTTGGCGCGTTATAACTTGCCTTTTTCAGTGAGAAACTTGGCAAGGAGACTGGTGGCCACCTGAGCAAGATGCTTGAGAATCTGGAAAACTGTGATTTCATCCGTAAGTATTGTGTCAGAGAGAAGAAGATCAATTCTAAGAACGGAATATACCAACTTGTGGATTTCTTTACCCGTTTTCATAACGACTTCTGTGTCAAAGGAACAACAGATGATCATTATTGGAGCAATACATTGAATACTCCGAAGCAGAACACTTGGTACGGCCTCGCTTTCGAGCGTCTATGCCAAGCGCATATCCCTCAGATAAAAAGGGCTCTCGGAATCGATAGAATACACACTGAATATTATTCCTGGAGAAGCAAGGAAAGCAAACCTGCCGCCCAGGTTGATCTGGTCATCGATCGTGCCGATCAAATCATCAACCTGTGTGAGATCAAATACAGCCGTGCCGAATACTCAATTGATTCTGAGGAAAACGCCAAGTTGCAGAATCGGGTGGCTGATTTCGAGCGCGAGACCGGCACCCGCAGCGCTGTCAACCTCACTTTCATCACCACTTTCGGCCTCAAGCCCAACGCCTACTCTTCCGACATCCACTACCGTGTCCAACTCGACGCTCTGTTCGATGAGGTCAGACCTCGTTAGCGATTGATCAAGCGGATCCGATGATGTGATTGCTGGACTGCTATTCCACGAGGAAGTCGTAAAACGGTGTCCAGAAGTAGTTGTTTGGCTGGAGGTACAACTTTTGGGCTTTGAAGTCGATGATCATATTGAAGCGCTTCAGGAAATTGTTCCCAACCGTGCCGTCGATGTCGCTCTTGCTCTGCATCCCTTCTGTCAAAGTAGAGAACGCACCGGCGACTTTCGGTAATATGTAAGGCCCGACGGAGACCTCGTCGAAAAAGACATTCCTGAGTTCTCCGCCGCCTTCATCTGAGCTGGAAATATGCGAGATGGCGAATGGCTTTTGGGTGTCAAGTAGATTGTGGCTTTTCACGAATGGAGTGTTGAGGTCTATTACTCTGTCCGATCCGGTGTCAACTTCCAGCAGCAGATCATATTCATTGCCGCTGATTTTCACGGGCAACGTGATGAAAGGCACATCGTATTTGTACTCGAAAGTAAACGGAATCAGTCCAGATGTGACTTCGAGCGACTCCTTTTTCGAGTAGCAGTAAATCGTCATATCGTCATAATTGATCTCAATGTTGAAGGCCCTTAATGCGTTGAGTCCCACCACACCGTCCCAGTACTCCGGAGGGTAGGGAATGTGTACGCATCCAGCCTTTTCGTACTGTATGGTGCCGATCTTCACGGAATTGTCGTGGCTGTACTCCACTGTGTTGCTTCCGGTGGCACCAAGATTGGCGGTTTTCTTTCCTTTATGAATATGCCCTTGAAGTCGTGGCGAATTTGTGTTCAGAACAAGAGACGAAGCTCCCGTGTCCACAAGGAAATTCAATGAATCCGAGCCGTTTACAAATGCCGTGACATAAATTCTGTTGTCCCCCGCAAGGCGGAAAGGAATCTCTCCGTCAGGTTGTCTGTCCAAGATCTTTGCGTCAATGTTCTGATGTCCACAGATCAATGCATAAAACACGCACAGTAGAATCTTAAGATGTCTCATAGTCAGTATAATTTAATATAAAGTTACCTCTTTTCCAGTAAAAAGACAAGAGATTTGTCTCAGGTCCAGGGCAACCGCATCAGAATAGATCCTCCTTTGTAATGCGATAATGTGTGGACAGCATCACCTCCCGTATAATACCCGGCATCCGAAACGGGTGTGGCGGAATGTTAAAAAAACGCAAAACCATCCGGATGTATTGCGTATGTCTTTGGTTTTTAGTAACTTTAATACTTAAAAGCAAGCCTATAATTAATGACGATGAGCCACCAAATCTTTGCGAATTTTCCCGACCACCGCCGCCATGCTCGGGTATGAATATTCCTTGTTGGGAGTTGTTGTGGCGGGCAACCGTCTCGGTCGCACGATCGGTTTCCCAACGGCGAACATCCAACTTTACGAGCCCCTGAAGCTGTTGCCGGGAAACGGTGTCTATTCCGTTGAGGCCGAGACCCTTGGCCGCAAGTTCAAGGGAATGTGCAACATCGGTGTCCGTCCGACCGTCCGTGCCGGTGGCCAGCGCACCATAGAGACCAACATATTCGATTTCAACGAGGACATCTACGGTCTCGATCTCAAGGTGACTTTCCATCACAAAATCCGTGACGAGCGCCGTTTCGACTCCATCGACGCCCTCCAAGCCCAGCTCGCCGCCGACAAGGCTCGCATTCTCGCGGAATGACAATGTAGCTTTACTGGTTTGATAGGATTCCACTTCTTTTGTCAGTCAGGAGGCTTCGATTGGTGGGTTTCTTATTCGGGGTCTTTGGGGGCTTGTTTTTCGGCGTGGGCGTTACGGTAGGCGCCGGGGCTCATGCCGACGGCTTCCTGGAACACTGTGCAGAAATATTCAGAGGTGCTGAATCCGCAGTCAAGGGCTATGTTCTTGACGGGGAGGGAGCTGTTGCGCAGGAAGTACATTGAGGAGTGGATCCTCAACTGCTGGAGGTACTGCGCCGGGGCCATTCCGGTGTTTTTGCGGAACATCCTGCGCAGCCATGTGTAGCTCATTCCCATCTCAGAAGCGAGAGCCTGAATGTCGATCTGCTCCGAGAGATGATTGGCCATGTACTGCTTCACCGAATTTATGGCCAGGACAACCTTGTCGTCATTCCTGTTTTTAGTCGCCAGGTTGTAGTTTATCAGTGACAGCATGTGGATCACGATCGCCTGGAGCATCGGCATTGTCTGATCACATTGGCGCTCGGCGTAGAAGAGAGCCTGCTCGAAAAGATCCACGAGAGTCGCCGAGAGACCAAGCTCAATCGGCCCTTTTCTGTCCTTGAAGAATCTGTCCACGTCGGCACGGAATGTCGGACCGTTGAATCCGATGTAATATTCGGTCCACCCGATGTCTTTGTTCGGGCGGTAAGAGTGCCAGTAGCCGGGACGCAGCAGGATGAGGTTCCCCGGGGTGATCACTCTGCTTCCGTCGCTGTCAGTGAACATTCCCGTTCCTCCGGTGATGTAGACCAACTGGAACTCTCCCAGCCTCCTGCCCTTGTCCATGCTGAAGCCGTACCGCTTGGGAATGACCTTCACAGGGTAGTCCTGCTGCGGAGCCACTTCCTGATAGCCGATGGTCGAGATCAGATCTTCCGTCTCATTCGACACGGTCTCGAAGGAAAGTAGCGAGAACCGGCTCATGTGCTTGTTCGAATTCTGGATCATTTTTCTTTAGTTTTAATGTCTCACAGTGTCAGAAATCCAATTTGATAGAGCCTGATGTCTGCGCCAATTACGTGAAATAATGCTTAAATTTGTTAAAGGCAAGGGTGAAGCGAATCACCGCCAAATGCATTTGGCTATAAGTTTTTCTCAATGTTGAGATTCCGAATGCGGGAGCGCCAGTGAGCTTCAAATGCCTTTTATAAAGTTAGACAAAAAATGTGATTTTTGACCTTTAAGTGTCAAAAAATATAATTAGTAACACAAATGCGAATGACAAAAAGACTTTCTGCCCTCCTTGTGTTGGCCCTGGCTCTCGTTTCCTGCGGAAAAAGCGCCAAACAATCAGATTACTATGTATGCGCCTACATCTGGCCGTCCTGCCACGATGACTCCCTCGCGCATGAACTCATCTGGCCCGGCGGTCAGGGTGAGTGGGAGATAATCAATGCCGGAACCCCGCGTTTCCCGGGACATTACCAGCCTCGCGAGCCGCTGTGGAAGGGTGATCAGGACGATGACCCGGAGGTGGTTGAGAAGTGGATAAAGACAGCTCTCAAGTACGGAGTGAACACCTTTATCTATGATTGGTACTGGTTCTGCAACTATCCTTTCCTTGAAGAGGCTCTCGACAACGGGTTCCTCAAGGCTCCGTCGAATGAGAAGATGAACTTCTACATCATGTACGCGAACCACGAGGTCACCAACTATTGGAATCCTCACATCAACTCCGACACCGAGACGCTTACCTTCAATCCACGCATAGACTGGAATCAGTGGAAGGTGATCGTGGACAGGGTGATCACACAGTATTTCCACCGTCCGAATTATGTCAAGATCGATGGCTGTCCTGTGTTCAGCCTTTGGGACTTCGACTTCTTCACGGAAAGCTTCGGCTCTATGGAAGAGGCCGGCAAGGCGATGGATTATTTCCGCGCCAAGGTGAAAGAGGCCGGATTCCCTGACCTCCATCTCCAGAAATGCGGAGGGCTATGGCCGCGCGGCAAGGAAGAGACAGCCAGGATCAAGGAACAGATAAAGAGATTCGGCATCAACTCGACCGCCGGGTATAACATGGGAGGATTGGATCCTGACTACATCAGGCATGGAATGAAGGCCATAGAGTTCAGGCAGCGCTGGTACGATGAATATGAGATTCCTCTGTTCCCGACGGTGTCGATCGGTTGGGATGACACACCTCGCTACCCGAACAAGGGGGAGAAGGATGTGACTCACTTCAACCACTCTCCGGAGGCTTTCGCATCGTTCCTCCAGACAGCGAAGGAATGGGCTGACGATCATGCCGACACGCAGCCTAAGTTCGTGATGATCAACGCTTGGAATGAATATGTCGAAGGCAGTTACCTTCTTCCGGATCGTTACTGGGGCTTCGGCTTCCTTGAGGCTGTGAAGGATGTTTTCGACGGGAAATATGACAAACCGGAATAACTCGCCGGAAGCGATTACTCAAAAATAATCAGCATTGCTATGAAAAAATATTGCTTTGTCTTTCATTGGCTCCTTGTTTTTCTGTTCATCTCCTGTACGAACGACAATCTGGAACAGAGGATAGATTCTTTGGAGGAGCGCATAACCGCGCTTGAATCCGTGTACGGTGAGATCAATGACAACGCCACGGCCTTGAACGCCCTTTATAAAGAGAACCTGCTCATAATCCAGTATTCCGAGCGGAATGAAAACGGTACGGTGGTAGGCTATGACCTCAAACTTTCGGACGGCAGCACCATTCACATCACATTCGGCAAGAATGTGGAAGGAGTCGCGCCGATGATCGGCGTGAACGATTTGGGACAGTGGGTGGTATCATTCGATGGAGGAGAAACCTTCACTCCGATAGAAGGCGCGGCGAGTCCGTGGGCCACGGACGGGAAATCCCCGATTGTAAGTGTCGATAAATATGGCTTTTGGCAGATCTCGCTTGATTCAGGCAAGACTTGGCAAAGGATTGTCGATGCTGATGGCGACCCTATCAGCGCGGTGGACGGAAAATCGTTGGCTCCGGCGTCATATTGCTTCTTTGACAGGGTCTCTTTCAACAAGGAGACCGGAAATCTTGACATAAAACTGGTGACCGGCGAGACATTCTCCATTCCTTTGGCTTCCGAGGCTTCCATATCCCTTGAATATTACGACGAGAAAGAGGGGGCGTACGTGTACGGAAACCGTCTGAATGAATTCCCGGCCGAGATCTCGGGTGTGAGTGACATGGTGTTCATTGATGTTCCGGACGGATGGAACCTGTGGATGGAAAAGGACAAGCTTGTCGTGGAGGCTCCGCAGGATGGTGTCACCGGTGATTACACGGTGAAGCTTCTTGCTTCCACGTTCTCGGGCGAAGCCAAGTCGTTCAGTTTCAAGTTTAAGTACGAAAAGGATCTCATCCTGTTCGATGATTTTCTCGGAAACGACATTGATTATCGCTGGTGGCTGCGCTATAAGAGCGGCACCGTTACCTCGGAATGGGACACTTACCAGAAAGGAGACCCGGCGGAGTCTGTGGTTGAGGACGGACTCCTCAAACTGTACGCCCACCTTGACGGGGACTCGTTCAAGACAGGAGCGATCTGGACAAAGGGCAAGCTTACCTACAAACCGCCTTTCCGCATCGATTGCCGTGCCCGTTTCACACAGATGGGAACCGGAATCTGGTATGCGATCTGGGCTTCTCCTGACGCCGGCTATCTGTACGGTGAGATAGACATCTGTGAGAAGTTGAACTTCGGAACGACCACCTATCACACTTGCCACACACAATACACCCTGAACACCGCCGCCACTAATCAGAAGAAGGAAACCTACGTCAACGAGGCCGGAGAGACTGTGGTGAACTGGCATCAGGGCATTGTCCCGGACGCGATGATCGCCGGAGCGTTCAACATCTTCTCCGTTGAAGTCACTGACGAGCAGATTGTCTGGTTTGTCAACGAGAATCCGGTGTTCGTTTACAAGCATATTCCTCATTCAGTGGAAGATCCTCTATATTCGCAGTTGAAGCCGCAGGAGCAGGAATACTATCTTAAGAACTGGACATTCATGGAGCAGGATTACAACACTCTCCTTGACATAGCCGTCGGCGGACAGTTTGTCGGTGGAATCATCAAAAGGGAAGAGTTTCCGGGCCAGTTTGACATCGATTGGATAAAAGTAAAACAGTTATAACACTAAATATTCAGAAAAATGAAAATTTTCAGCAGATTATTCATCGTCGCCGCCGCTTTTATGGCAGCGATAGCCTGTAGCAATATAGATGACCTTCAGGATAGGGTTGATGATATTGAGAACAGGGTGTCAGCGCTGGAAAAGGTCGCGCAGGCCATCAACGATAACATCAAGGCTCTTCAGGCCATCGCTTCAGGCCAGGCGATCAATAACGTTGAAGAGAAGGATGGCACGTACATCCTGACACTTTCAAACGGCGACAAGATCACTCTCCAGCAGGGTGGCGTCGGAATCGGCAAGGCTCCGATCATGTCAGTGGACAAAGATGGCTACTGGATGGTTGACTATCAGGACGGCAAAGGGGCCGTGTATATGACCGATGATGAGGGCAATAAGATAATGGCCGTCGGAAACAACGGTGTCACTCCGATTTTCGGGGTCAGCGCGGACGGTTTCTGGACAGTAAGTTATAACGGAGGAAACACTTTCACTCCGGTCCTTGATGTGAACGGAGAGAAGGTCAAGGCCGTGGCCGGAAGCAGCGGGGAGGACTCTTACTTCGCTGGTGTTGAATATAAAGACGACTGCCTTGTCCTGACTCTGAAGAACGGCGAGCAGTACAAGGTTCCGGTGGTAGGTGGCTTCTTGTGCAAGATCAACGGGGCAGAGGACGAGGTTGTGTTCAGACTTGGTGAGAAAAAGACATTTTCTGTCGAGCAGAAGGGCGTGGCGACTGCGGTCATAACAGCGCCGAAAGGATGGGAGGCTTATCTGACAAGCTCTGTCCTGTCCGTTCAGGCTCCGGCAGAGGCCGCCACGAGGGCAAGCCTTGCCGACACCAGGAGTGATGTCGCCGTGGTCGCCATCTCGGAGGCCGGGCACATCGCGATCGCAAAGGTGCGCGTGCGGCTTGACGGTTCTGCTTCCGTCTATGATCCTGCGGCGAGCGTGACCCTTGTGGAGGCTACTGTGAACTCGCTGAAATTCAACGTCAAGACTGAGAACGCCACTTCTTGGTACTATATGGTACGCAAGGCCGGTGAGGCGGCTCCTGGCGCGGCGGAGATCATTTCCGACGGTATAAAGGGAACTGATTCCACCGTGCTTGTCGAGGGACTTCTTGGACAGACTGAATATGTCATCTATGTGCTTCCTTGCGGCGATGTGAACAACGGCCCTGTCGCGACTTTCAAGGCGAGCACCGCTGATTATTCCAGCATGTATCAGGCTTGGGAGGCCGGTGCCGAGATCAAGGTCGGTTCGCAGACCTACAGCAAGGCGAAGAACGGCAAAGCCACGCTTGTGAAAAACACTGATCAGCGGATTTGGGGCGGATGGTTCAATGACGGCACCTTCGGCGTGGTGTTCATCGACAAAGGTGCGAGCGCATTCATCAATGCCAGTGAAGGTTATAAAAAGTCGGTCGTGATTATCGGCAATATTCCTGGAACACGCCCTGTCGTGAAGATCGGAGGAGCGTTCTCTGTCAGCGGCTCTGACATGATTCTCAAGAATGTCAGCATCGAGATGGCCGATGGCATAGGCAGCAACGCGGCCATCAGCAGCAGTGTGGCGATGGGCAGGCTGATACTTGACGACTGTCATGTGGACATGAAGTATCCTATGCTCAAGAGGTTCGACGATAAGGGAACCGGTGCCGGCAAGATGGCCGGAGTCGAGATCGTTGACTGCGATGTTTGTGTGAACTGGGCGGCTGACAACATCGCCTTCAGCAACCCTGCGCCGTTCTTCATCAACACCCACGCCGGCGGTGCTGACTGCGGAGACCTGACCGTCAGGAACAACGTGTTCTGGAGCAAAGATGGCAAGAAGGAGTTCCACATCTGCGCCGGCCCTTGGGTGAAGGACACCAAGTTCAACGACGTGGTCTTGGAGAACAACACCTTCTATAATGTGAACTGCGGCGAATTGGCCAAGGTTTCAAGGCAAAGGGCATTGATTGTGACATCCTCTGTCAACAGTTTCGCCATGAGCGGAAATGTGGCTTATGATTCGGCTCCGGATTCCAAGATGGTTTCCGCAAGGCCTCACTTCGCATGGCTTTATGCTGGCAAGATGACTCTCGACGGATTGAAGGCGGTGGCGACTTTCTCCACGAACAATCTGATTGACATTGCCGAGTATTGCTCACTCAATGCCAACGGCGGCGCCGACTGGGGCTATGGTTTGACCAGTCTGATAACATGGGAAGATGACAAGAGGCAGACAATCAAGTCCTGGATCAATCCGTTCAAGGCGGAAAACCCGGAGACCGGTGCCTTCGAGATGAAGCCTGAATACAAGCAATACGGAGCCCAGAGAAATTAAGGTTGTATTATGAAACTTGACAAGTTAATATTCATTTTGGTAGCCTTTCTCCTCCCTGTCTCCATCTGGGGACAGGTGGGGCAGGTGACCGTGAAGGGAGTTGTCTCGGACGCGTCCGGGCCTCTTCCCGGAGCGACGGTCTATCAGGACGGGAATATGTCAAACGGGGCTCTGACTGGCCCTGACGGGAAATATTCCATCACAGTAGGCTCTGACGCCACGCTCGTGGTCTCTTGCCTTGGCTATGCTGACATTCGGGAAAAAGTGTCGGGCAGGAGCAAGATTGATTTTGTTATGAAGGAATCCTACGAGGCCCTTTCCGCCGCCGAAGTAGTGAGTGTTGGTTATGGTTCAGTAGCGAGGCGAGACCTTACTGGTTCGGTCAGCAAGGTCAACATGGACGACATCGTCAAGTCAACTCCGATGAACTTTGACCAGGCCCTCGCCGGCAGGGTGGCCGGAGTTGTCGTCACCACTTCGGACGGAGCCGTGGGATCTGAGGCCAACATCATAATCCGAGGCAACAACTCTCTGACCCAGTCGTCGGCTCCGCTCTATGTCATAGACGGTTTCCCGACGGAAAGTTCCTTCGCCAGTTCGATCAGCCCTGCCGACATCGAGAGCATAGATGTCCTCAAGGATGCGTCCGCATCCGCCATCTACGGAGCCCGAGGAGCCAACGGTGTGATCATAATCACTACCAAGAAAGGCTCGCAGGGAAAGCCTACAGTGAACTTCTCCTCCTCTTGGACCGGATCCCGGATAGCCAACAAGGTCGATTTGCTGAACGGTTATGAATATGTCCGTCTGGATGATGAGTTCTACGTCAACAGGAACTCCTCGCACACGTCATATTTCATGAATTATCTGGAGGATGGAACACCTGTGAGCAACTACTTCTCGCTTGAAGACTATGCGTCTGTGCCTTATGTGGATTGGCAGGATCATGTATATAGGAATTCCTTCAGTCAGAACTACAATATCTCGCTCGGGGGTGGCAATGAGAAGACAGGAACCAGCTATAACGCCAGTTTCAGCGCCCTTGACCAGAACGGAATCCTTGTGAAGAGCAACTTCAACCGTTATTCCGGCAGTCTGAAGCTGAGCCAGAAAATCGGGGACAAGGTCTCTGTGGACATCAGCGCAAGCTTTTCGCACGCGAACACCAACGGCATACAGCCGTCCAGCAGCGATTCCGGATCCACAGCAAGCACCTACCTGCTCTATTCCGTCTGGGGTTTCCGCCCTCTGAAGCCTTTGCGTGATGGCATGATCACTGATTCTTTCATCTACCAGCTTGTGGATGAGGAAGTCTCCAACCCTAATGACTTCCGTTTCAACCCGATGGCCAATGTGAAGAATTCTTACAGGAAGGTCATCAGGGACTACCTGAACAGCAACATCGCCCTTAACTGGGACATCATCAAGGGGTTGAGGCTCAGGGTGAGCGGAGGCTACAACCAGGCAAGGACAAGAAACGAGTCGTTCAACAACTCGCAGACAATGACCGGACACCCGGCCTCACCTCTCGGAAAGGGACCTAACGGACAGATTCTCAACACGGACGTGATGAGCTGGCTGAATGAGAACACCCTTACCTATGACACCGTTTTCGGTCAGGACCACAATTTTCAGGCTCTCGCCGGTGTCACATTCCAGGGCGAAACGATGAGACACACCGGAGTCTCTGCCAATCATGTCCAGTCCGAACTTCTGGGCGTGGAGGGACTGAACACCGGCGAGTACCAGTCTGTCACTCCGTACAAGAGGGACTGGATCCTTCTTTCCGGTCTGGCCCGAATAAACTACAACTACGCCCACAAGTACTATGTGACGGCGTCCATTCGTGCTGACGGTTCCTCGAAGTTTCCTAAGGACAACCGCTGGGGCTTCTTCCCTTCAGCTTCTTTGGCTTGGGCTTTTTCCAATGAGGGTTGGGCTCGGAACAGCGGATGGTTCAACAACGGAAAGCTTCGCGTGTCTTGGGGTATGACAGGTAACAACAGAACCCAGACTCCGTACGATTTCTATTCCCGTTTCGTGACCTCTCCTGGGTACAACAGCCTGGACTATGTTCGTGACGGCAAGACCGTTTCCGGCTATTACCGCGAGAACATGGCTAACCCTTATCTTGGCTGGGAGACAACCGCACAGACCAACGTGGGGCTCGACCTCGCGTTCTTGCAGAGCCGGGTTTCCCTTACGGCCGACATCTACCAGAAGAACACGTACGACCTTCTTCTTCAGGCGACGATGCCGGGGTCCTCTGGTTACGAGAGTGCGATGATCAACGTGGGATCCATCAGAAACCGTGGTCTTGAGCTGTCTCTCACGACTATCCCTGTCCAGACAAAGAACTTCACGTGGACATCCACATTGAATTTCGGAATGAACAAGAACGTCGTCACGGCCCTTGCCGACAACCAGACCTCCCTCATCTCCACAATTGACTGGAACACACGTTACAGTTCCCAGAACCCTTATGTGACGAAGGTCGGGATGCCTACGGGACTGATGTACGGTTACCGCTATGTCGGCACCTACAAATATGACGAGTTCTCCAACGGAACGCTTCTCAAGGATGGTATCCCGTACATCGGAGTACGTGAGAACGTGCGTCCCGGTGACCCTAAATACGAGGATGTGAACGGTGACGGCGTCATCAATGATTCAGACAGGACCGTCATAGGCATCGGGCAGCCGCTGCACACCGGTGGATGGAACAACACCTTCAATTTCTATGGATTTGACCTCAGCGTGTTCATGAACTGGAGCTACGGCAACGACATCCTGAACGCCAACCGTCTTGTCTTTGAATATTATGACGGAACGCAACTGAACCAGTTTGGCTCGATGCGTGACGCATGGAGTCTGGAGAGGAATCCTGACAGTGACATCCCGAGATCAGGAGCGTCCGGAATGGAATACTATTCGTCCAGAGTCGTCGAGGATGGATCCTTCTTGAGAATCAAGACCGTGACCATAGGCTACACCTTCCCGTCAAAATGGATGCAGAAGATGAAAGTTCAGTCTCTGAGAATATATCTGACGGCGGACAATCTCTTCACGTTCACGAACTATTCGGGTCCTGACCCGGAGGTTTCCACAAGAAGCAGTGTCCTTACTCCAGGGTTCGACTGGTCGGCATATCCGAGGGCCCGCTCACTGACAGGAGGAGTTTCAGTTTCATTCTAATGATTTGATTTACGCATGAAATCGTATAAAATACTTTTAGCCGGCGCGGCTCTGGGACTCACAATGACCTTGAATTCCTGCGACATCCTTGACCGCGAGCCGAACATCATAACCGAGGATCAGTTCTACACCTCGACCGAACAGGCCCAGCTTGGCCTGAACGCTGTGTACGGGGTCATGAACAGCTGGCAGCTCTACGGGTGCACCCTTGTCCTTGACCTCGGGTACAACACGGACATCTCGATGTATCTCGCGACCACGAACTCTTCGATGTACGGTGCCACGTTTGAGCTTGACGCGAACTCCGCGTCTGTCTCGGATCCGTGGACATGGCTCTACAAAGGAATCGGGAACGCCAACGCGTTTCTGGAAAAGATTTCCGGCACCGATCTGGATCCTGACGGCTCGTTGTGTGCTCAGGCGAGGTTCCTGCGTGCCTACTATCACTTCATCCTTGCGCAGAACTGGCTGGATGTTCCTTTGAAGACGACAGCGACAGCCTCCTACAAGGATGTCAGGATCGCGGCGACTCCTCAGCACGAGGTGATGAAATGGGTGGTTTCCGAGATGGAGGCAGTGCTTCCGCTCATAACCGAAAGTTTCGACCACGCCCCTTCCGACGTGACGCGCACCACTGTGCACGGAATCCTTGGAAGAATATACCTGTACATGGCCGGAGAGGCTGTCTCCGGGGTGACGGATGAAGAGAAGCACACCTATCTGACAAAGGCTGCTGAGCATTGCAAGGCCGTCATTGACAGCGGACTGCATCGCCTGAATCCTGACTATTCGCAGATATTCATAAATTATGTGGCGGACAAATATGACAAGGAATATCACGAGTCCATGTGGGAAGTGGATTTCTACGGCGACCGTTCTTCTTCGATGTACTTCGGCAACAGCCGTTGGGGCGAGCTTAACGGACTCAGGTGCGTGTCTGCCGACACTGACTATGCCAGCCACAAGGTGAATTGGTCAAACGGCCTTTTCGGCAACACCTACAAGTTGTGGGAACTGTTTATGGATGAGGATCGTACGCCATACGAAAGGGGGCTCTCGGTGATTACCGACAAGCGTCAGGAATGGAGTATCCCGAGCTTTAACTATGAGGGCACGCGTGACATATCCTCATTGTATCCTTATGGCGGTGATCCGTCAGACAGAAGAAAGCTGATCGCGGCCGTGGACCGTACGCCGTATTACAGCTCAAACGATCCGGCGGGCCGGAACACCAATGTTGACCAGACGTTTTATCCGGGAGGCCGTTACATAGGCAAATTCCGCCGTGAGGTCCAGTACGAGGGCCTGAAGAATTTCAAGAGCATCTGGACCGGAATCAATGTGCCGTTGCTGCGATATTCCGATGTGATCCTTATGTATGTGGAGGCGGTCAATGAGCTTGATCATAAGCCTACAGAGGAGTTGTACAACATGATCCTTCCTTTGCGCGAAAGGGCCGGTGTCCAGACTCCGTCGTTCAGCAAGTACAACACCTACGAGAAGTTCCGTCAGTTCGTCAGAAACGAACGCGCCCGCGAGCTTTGCTTCGAAGGCCTTCGCAAACACGATCTCATACGCTGGGGCATCTATTATGAATCAATGATGGAAGTCCGCAATATGGCGATGTCAAACAGCAAGTGGTCCGGTACCGGGTCTGCCAGAAACTTCATCACCCTCACCGGAAGGATGAGCAAGAGGAACAATTACCTTCCGATTCCGTCCATAGAACTGGCTGTCAACACTGGAATGAAGCAGAACCCTCTCTGGTAGTGTAAAACAAGGATATATATGAAAAAGAATATTTACATTTCGGCGCTTGCCGTTCTGGCGGCACTGTTGGCCTCCTGCCAGCAGCAGAACATATCGCTTCCTGTTGACTTCGATGTAAGGCTTGACGGAGACAATGTTTACAGGCCTGGTGAGATTGTCCGTTTCCGTTTGACCGGAGACGCCGACTACATCACGTTCTTCAGCGGAGAGACCGGACATGAGTACGACAAGAGGGAAAGGACATCCATTCCGTCGGAGGAGATAAAGAAACTGTCGATGGACATCAGGTTTCAGCCTCTTTGGGGTACCGGTGCGATCAAATCCGATTCTGAATATGGATTCAGGGTCTATCTGTCAAAGGACTTCAAAGGGTTTTCGAGTGAAGATGGGTTCGAGCAGAGGAATGAGATCCAGAAGATGGTGGACGAAGGGCAGTTCCCTTTGAGTGAGGACGATCAGACCAAACCATGGAAACAGGTGTGGAACGATCTCAACTGCGAGTCCATACAAAATGAATGGAAATATGGCTACAGCACTGACCTTGACGAGTATGCGGAAAACTTCTGCATAGCGTTCCACTGGAAGCCATGGACCATAAACTGGACGAGGAGTCAGAGGACGTATCATGTCCAAGGAAACATCGATATGGAATATGGCGGGTCGGAAGTGAGAAGGACGACCTTTGCCGAGATTCCGTTCACTGTCGTGACGATGAACGAGCAGGATCCTCCGCATCTGGGAACAAGCCCGAAGATGAGAGGAGACACCACTTCAATCGGAACAGTGCATTTCGGCAACCCTGAATGGGAAATCAATTTCGAGGGCGCGGCGTCCAACTATCCGGGCCTCAACTGGGAACTGGACGTGTGGTGCATCTCCGATCCTATGCCGCTGAATTCCGTGTCGAAAGACACCGGCGTGCAGATAAAGAGCCTTTTGAGTCCGATCCTCACCTACGATCATGTCTACGACAAGCCGGGCACCTACAAGGCGGTGTTCTACGGCGTGAACGACAACTATCAAGGAACGAAGACCGCCGTCAAGGAAGTCACCGTGATAGTGGTCGATGACAAACCGTTCTCGACGGAAGAACAGAGATAAGGGAATGAGTAATAAGCAAATTGTGAGAAAGTTGTTGATGTCATTCGGGACGGCATTGACTGTCCTTGTCGTCGGAAGTTATCAGGTTGCCGGTGCGGACGCGTGCTACGGAAAGTCAGACCGTTCCGTCGGTAAGAACGTCCGACTCTCAAAAGAAGTTCTTCTCGACAAGATTAAGGGTGGTTGGGCTGGTCAGACCATCGGCTGCACCTACGGCAGCGTGACCGAGTTCAAGTATCGTGGGACGATGATAAACGACAACATCAACATCGAATGGCCGGAGCATTGGATTAAGTTCTTCTTTGACCGAGCACCTGGACTGTACGACGATGTCTATATGGATCTCACCTTTGTCGATGTCTTTGAACATCTTGGACTTGACGCACCGCAGAAAGCGTTCGCCGATGCGTTCGCAAATGCCGGATATCTTTTGTGGCACGCCAACCAGAACGCCCGCTACAATCTCCTGAACGGAATGAAACCCGGGGAAAGCGGTTTTTGGATGAACAATCCTCATTGTGATGACATAGACTTCCAGATTGAGGCGGACTATGCCGGACTGATGTCTCCAGGAATGGTGAACACCGCAGTTCACTACACAGATGACATAGGACATATAATGTGCTATGGCGACGGATGGTACGGTGGGGCATACGTGGCAGCCATGTACGCCCTTGCCTTCATCAGTGATGACATTGACTACATCGTGAATGAGGCTCTGAAGGTCATCCCCGAACAGAGCCGCATTCACAGGTGCATCAGCGATGTGGTCAGGTGGCACAAGATGTATCCGGACAACTGGGAACTTACATGGGCGCGCTGCCAGAAGAACTGGTCGTTCGACATTGGCTGTCCGACCTCGGTCTATGTGGATACTAACATCGATGCTGTCACGAACTGTGCCTATGTTGTCATGGGCCTTCTCTACGGAGGTGGCAATTTCTACAAGACGATTGACATCGCGACACGCTGCGGTCAGGATTCCGACTGCAACCCGGCGACTGCCGGCGGCATTCTCGCGACGATGCTCGGCTACAGCAATATTCCTGAATACTGGATGCCTAATCTCCGTGAGGTAGAGGATATTGGATTCGACTACAAGGACATATCTCTCAACGATGTCTATGGAATGTCTTTCCGGCAGGCTCTTCAGGTTATCGAACGCAACGGAGGGAAGGTATATGACGACCATGTTGTCATTGCCACGCAGAAACCGGAGACCGTCCGGCTTGAACAGTCGTTTCAAGGATATGTTCCTGTCAGCTACGAGAGGACGAGCTGGGATTCCGTCACCCCTTACATCGAGGACGTGAAGGTGCTTTGCTTCACTGGCAACGGCGTTTCCGTCCCGTTCACATACGCCTGCGGATGGGATGCCGAGTGTAAGGATACGTATGTCGCCGAGGTCGAGGTCTGGCTTGACGGAGAAATGGTCGAACTCGTGAAACTTCCAGTGAACAAGAGGATCCGTAAGGATGAACTTTTTGTGAGGTTCGGCCTTGAGAAGAAACCACATAGGCTTTATTTCAAACTCAGAAATCCGGATCCGGAACACAGGCTCAAACTTTCGAACTACATCGTCTATTCGGACAGCCTGAACAGACTCAAGCACGACGGGACATGGGAAAGATAGCAAGTGTATGAATATGAAATGGATGATCAAGGCGGTTTCGGCGACACTGGCGGCTCTGACGCTGTCAGTGCCGTTGTTTTCGGCAGGGAATTGGAACGCCGGGACCGGTCATGAGACGAACGCTCCGGAGAGCGGTTTCGACTGGAGAGGATTCCTCGGGCAGTATGACATGCTGTGGGACAACAACATCACGGCGGATCCGGTGTTTCCGGAAGGGGTGGCCGGGAAACGACACTGGGGGCGCACGGACGGTTATTATTCCGGGGCTCTGATGGGCAACGGCTTGCTGGGGACCAATCTCTACAAATTGTCCGACGGGGTCTATCGTCTGAATGTCGGACGGAGTGATGTCACCGAGGCCCGCCGGCCGTTCAGCCTTTACAATTCAGCCAGACTTCCGATCGGTTACTTCACCTTCTCCACGGCTGGAAAGGTTCGTGACGAGAAGATGCGCCTTTCGATTTACGACGCTGTCACCACCGGCGCTCTCAAGACAACAGCCGGGGAACTTGATTTCAGAACATACGTACATTCGGCCAAGGAATGCATCGTCTTTGAGACCAATGCTGAAGGCGGAGAGACGGCCTGGAAACTGGATTTCGTGCCTCAGAAGGCAGTGAGTCCGAGATATGTGTTCAATTCGTCGAAAGTTCCGGAGGCTTATGTCAATGCCGAAGGAAAGTCGAACCCTGATCCGTATTTCAGAAAGGACGGGGACATCTGTCTGAGCATCCAGCCGCTTGCCAAGGACACGACGTTCACGGACATCGCACGCTGGTACGTTGTCGCATGGAAGACTGTCGCAGACGGGCCGGACAGCCGTACGATAGCTACGGTGACGCAGTCTCCAAGCCTTGGCAAGGCAGTCCGGGAGGCAAAATCCATCATCCTGGGAGCGTTCTCTACACCTAAGGAAAAGTTTGACGCAAGCCATCTTGAATGGTGGCACAATTTCTATGAAAAGGCCGCGTTCCTGACTTTCCCTGACAAGAATGTGGAGCGTTTCTGGTGGTTCCAGTACTACAAGTTCGCCTCCACTGCCCGTCCGGGCAGGCCTATAGTCGATCTGCAAGGCGTGTGGCCCACCTGTGACACCCCATGGCCGGCGGTCTGGATGAACCTCAACATCCAGCTTACCTACGGTTGGCTTACCAAGGTCAACCTCGGATTTCTTGAACAGCCACTTTGGGACGCGCTTTGGAGAAATCGATACAACCTTACCCGGAATGTGACCGACATCCACGGTCAGGAGAAATGGACGGAATGCCGTGTGATTCCGAGATGTTCCAGTTATGATATGCACGCCCCTCTCGACCCTGCCCTTTCAGAAGTTAACCAGTACGAGGTCGGGAACCTGACATGGACGTTGTTCTACTATTGGCAGATGTGCCAGGCCTACGGGGACGACACCCAGATGAAGGAACGGCTGTTCCCGCTGCTCAAGTCGGCTGTCAACATATTCTTCCGCATCCGCAGTGTCAATCCCGACGGGACATATTCCCTTCCTTCCACCGCTTCTCCTGAATATGGCGAGGGCGAGCTTGGCGCGATAGGGACGAACACAAACTATGACCTTGCGAACCTGCATTGGGGGCTGAACACACTCATAAGCCTGAATGAAGAATATGGCCTGAATGACCCGATGCTGCCAAAATGGAAGGATTTCCTCGCGAAGATGCCGCCTTTCCGCTACGATGAGAAAACCGGCTTCAAGGTGAGTGACAAATACGAATTTCTCGACACCACGCACCGTCATTGGTCCCATCTGTTCATGATTTACCCTTACCATCTTCTCGAATGGGACAACCCTCGGGACGCGGCCCGAATGTCGCGCTCGATTGACCGCTGGCAGGGCAACACCGGATATTCCCTTACCGCGAAGGCCTTGATGCTGGCCTCACGCGGAGACGGGAACGCCGCTCTGGCGTGTCTGAAAAGATTTCTGGCCGGATGGGTGCGCCCGAACACACTCTACAACGAGTCCGGTCCGGTCATAGAGACTCCGTTCTCGGCCATGGCTTCCCTTGAAGAGCTGTATATGCAGGACTGGGGCGACCGCATCCGCATATTCAATGGCTGCCCGTCTTCATGGACAGATGTTTCATTCAAGAATATGCGGGCGCGGGGCGCTTTCTTGATCTCAGCGGAGCGCAAGGCCGGGAACACGGCCAAAGTGACTGTCCACAGCGAGAAGGGAGGTCTCTGCCGCATCCAGACAGGCATACCTGAGATGATGCTGATCGTGGCCGGGGAAGGCGGCTTGACTCCGCAATGGAAGGCGCTCGGCGGCGGAATCGTGGAACTCTACATGAAAAAAGGCGAAACCGTGACGATGAGCCGCAGGCTGACATCCTACAACGTGAATTACGATGAGTCCAAGGTCCCTGAATATGTTCTCCCGGATCCTCTTGTGACAAAAAAAGGACATCAGGTGAAGTCCGCGAAGGAATGGGAACGCAAACGCCGTCCCGAGATCATGGATATGCTCCGCAAGGAGATGTATGGCTATGAGCCGGGAAGACCTGCAGGGCTTCATTTCAAGGTGCTTGAGGAGAGCCGGGACGCTTTTGGAGGAAAGGCCACCAGAAAACAGGTGGCTGTGTATTTCACGGAAGACGAATCTCAGAGCATGACTGTGCTCATTTATATTCCTAATGATGCGAAAGGGCCTGTGCCGGCCTTCATGGGAATGAACTTCAGGGGAAACTACTCGACCACGACTGATCCGGAAGTCCTGATGCCGACGGAGAGTCAGGTCGCCGGCTACGGGGTTTGGTATCAGCCGGTTGGAAGAGGGGACTGGAGCCGGAGATGGCCGTATGAATATGTCCTTTCAAAGGGCTATGCCGTCGTGACGATGTTCTGTGGCGATGTGGACCCTGACTGGAACGATGGGTTCCACAATGGCGTGCATGGACTTCTCGATAAGGGCAAGCCTCGCACGGAAGATTCGTGGAGCACGATCTCGGCATGGGCCTGGGGGCTTTCGCGGGCGCTTGACTATCTTGAGACTGACGCAGATGTCGATGCCTCCAGAGTCGCCGTCCTCGGACATTCCCGTCTTGGGAAGACCGCGCTATGGGCCGGGGCGACCGACCCTCGTTTCGCCGTGGTGATCTCCAACTGTTCCGGCTGCTGCGGAAGCGCCATCTCCCGCCGCCGGTTCGGCGAGACCATCTACATCGTGAATGACGCGTTCCCGCACTGGTTCTGCGGCAATTTCAAGAAATATACTGACAATGAGGATGCCCTGCCTTTCGATCAGCACGAACTGGTGGCGATGATCGCCCCGCGCCCCGTCTATGTCTCCAGCGCGAGCAATGACAACTGGGCTGATCAGAAAGGGGAATATCTCAGCCTCGTCGGAGCGGCTCCGGTCTATGGACTTTACGGCATTGAGGGCTTCACCTCTACGGAAAAGCCAGCCGTCGAGCAACCTCAGAGCATTGGACGTATGGGGAACCATATCCGTCGCGGAAACCACGACATCCTTTTGTACGACTGGATGCGGTTCATCGATTTCGCCGACCGGTTTTTGAAGTGATCACAAGTTTGACAATATTTTTACAGAATGAGAAAATCCCGTAATACCATCATCGCGGCGTTGTGCTGTGCCACATTCCTTCTTACCGTCGATTCTTTCGCCGCCGAGACGGCGTTCACGTTCCGGACAAAGAACAAGAAAATGTACAGGAAAGGTTGGATCGACCTGAACAAGAACGGCGTGAAGGATGTCTATGAGGATCCGTCGGCGGACATTGACGCGAGGATCGAGGATCTTCTGTCCCGGATGACGCTGGAGGAGAAGACCTGCCAGATGGTCACCCTCTACGGTTACCGCCGTGTGCTGGCTGATCCGCTGCCGACTCCGGAGTGGAAGACCAAACTGTGGAAAGACGGGATGGGTGCTATCGACGAGCATCTGAACGGATTCTACCAGTGGGGGCTTCCGATAGAGATGGACAACCCTTACCTCTGGCCGGCATCCACGCACGCCGCCGCGTTGAATGAGGTCCAGCGCTTCTTCATCGAGGACACTCGGCTCGGCATCCCGGTCGATTTCACGAATGAGGGCATCCGTGGCGTCGAGGCCTACCGTGCCACTAATTTTCCTACCCAACTCGGCCTCGGACACACATGGGACAGGGAATTGATCCACGAGGTTGGGCGCATCACCGGCCGTGAGGGCCGCCTTCTCGGCTACACCAATGTCTATGCCCCTATACTTGATGTCGGGCGTGACCAAAGATGGGGACGCTACGAGGAAGTCTATGGCGAGTCTCCTTACCTTGTGGGCGAGCTCGGAGTGCAGATGGCACTCGGGATGCAGACCGACTTTCAGGTCGCGGCCACAGCGAAGCACTACATAGCATATTCAAACAACAAAGGTGCTCGTGAGGGAATGTCCAGGGTGGATCCGCAGATGCCACCTCACGAAGTCGAGAATATTCATGTATGGCCTTGGCGTGAGGTCATCTCGCGAGGTGGTCTGCTTGGTGCGATGGTTTCTTACAATGACTATGACGGAGAGCCAGTCGAGGGCAGCCGTTATTGGCTTACAGAAAGGCTCCGTGACGAGTTCGGGTTCAGGGGATATGTCGTCAGCGACAGCGACGCTGTTGAATATCTCTACATGAAACATAATGTCGCCGCTGACATGAAGGATGCTGTGCGCCAGAGTGTTATGGCCGGACTGAATGTGCGCTGCACTTTCCGTTCGCCGGACAGTTATGTCCTGCCTTTGAGGGAACTCGTGGAGGAGGGGACTGTGCCGATGTCAGTGATAGACGAAAGGGTGCGTGACATCCTGCGCGTGAAGTTCCTCGTGGGTCTGTTTGACGAGCCTTACCAGACTGACTACAAGGCCGCCGATGAGGAGGTTGACGGCGAGCGGAACAATGAGGTTGCCCTGCGTGCGTCGTTGGAGTCGCTTGTGCTGCTGAAGAACGCCGCGTCGGATTCCCCGTTCGGCACAGACGGCAGGATTCTTCCGCTGAACGTCTCGGCTCTGAAACGTGTCGCGGTCATAGGCCCGAACGCCGACGAGACAGGCTATGCCCATCTTCACTACGGACCTCTCGCCACCAGCGCCGTGTCAGTGCTTGAGGGATTGCGGACGGCTCTTGACGGGAAGGCGGATGTTGTCTATGCGAGGGGGTGCGGACTGGTGGACAAAAACTGGCCGGATTCTGAAATCCTGCCTTCCGATCCGGACGATGAGGAGACCGCGGAAATAGCCGAGGCCGTCAAGGTGGCCGAGTCCTCGGATGTGGCGATTCTTGTGCTGGGCGGCGGCCCGAGGACTTGCGGCGAGAACAAGAGCCGTTCCTCCATTGACCTTCCCGGACATCAGAACTTCCTTCTGAAAGAAGTCGTGAAGACTGGCAAACCTGTGGTCGTGGTTCTGATAAACGGCCGTCCGTTGTCAGTGAACTATGCCGAAAAGGCCGCCGGTGCCATTCTGGAGGCTTGGTACCCAGGATCGCACGGAGGCACGGCCGTGGCGATGGCCTTGCTCGGGGAATATAATCCCGGAGGCAAGTTGACGGTGACTTTCCCTCGCTCGGTGGGACAGATTCCTTTCAATTTTCCGTGCAAGAGGGCTTCCCAGGTTGATTGCCGGAAAGGCCTTGGACCGGACGGATGGCAAAGCCGTGTGAACGGCTCTCTCTACGATTTCGGCTACGGCTTGTCCTACACTTCGTTCGCATATTCAGATCTCCGACTTTCGTCATCTTCCATCGCTCCGGCTGATTCCGTGCAGGTTTCTTTCAATGTCACGAACACCGGCAAGCTCCGTGGCGACGAGGTCGTGCAGCTATATGTCGAGGACTGTCTCAGCTCGATCACGGTCTATGAAAAGACGTTGCGTGGATTCGAGAGGCTGAGCCTTGATCCCGGTGAGACAAAGACCGTGACTTTCCGGCTCGGCCCGAAGGAACTTTCCCTTCTTGACAGGAATATGAACAGGGTCGTGGAGCCTGGAGATTTCAACATTATGGTTGGCGCATCATCGACCGACATACGCCTCAGGTCGAAACTCACCGTGCTGGATCCGTCGGTGAAGTCTGGCGGCTCTCATGCCGGTAAGGCTTCAGGGGCACAGAACCTTTATCCGTCCCGTCTCAGCAAAGGGGATTTCCTCACTGCCCCTGCCAAGGGTGTCGTGAAAGGAGTCCGGATAGCGTTCGGAACAGGCACCGATGCTGACATCACCGTTCAGATCACCAACGGTGGCGGTCAGTTCCTGACCGTGACACATGCTTCCGGATGCGCTGAAGGAACATCCAGCCTGTCGTTCAAGGCGAGCGACGCGTCCGAACTCAGGATCGTCGTGGACAGAGGGACCGCTGTGGTTGAGGGCATGGAAATATTGTGGGAAAATTAACGAATTTAACATGACAACAATGAGATTCAAGAGCATTTTGACAGCGACCGCGGCTTTTTTCCTTGCGGCTGTTACGGCTTTGGCCGGAGACAAGACATATAGTGTGGCATCGCCTGACGGCCACCTCTCCGTGACAGTGAGCGTCGGCGAGCGGATCACATATTCAGTGTCCCGTGACGGACAGATCCTCATCGCACCGTCGGCGGTCTCCATGAGCCTTTCCGAAGGCATAGTGTTCGGACAGGGCGACAAGGTCCGCAGGGTTGTCCGCACAAGTGTGGACGAGATTTTGCCTACTGTCGCTTACAAGAAAGCCGAGGTGCGGGATAATTATAACCAAATATCATTGATATTCAAAGAGTTCGTACTTGCGTTCCGCGCCAGTGATGATGGTGTCGCCTACCGGTTCGAGGGCAGGCTTGGCAATGAAAAGGAATATGAGGTCCTTTCGGAACAGGCGGAATTCGATTTCGGCGAGGACCGTGAGGCCTTTGTCCCTTACGTGATCGGACTTGGCGGGAAGTCATTTGACGGGCAGTTCTACAACTCGTTTGAGAACACATACACCATGCAGAAACTCTCTGAATGGAAAAAAGACAAACTTGCGTTTCTCCCGCTTGCGGTCTCTGCTGGGAACGGGGTCAAGATTCTTGTGGCCGAGTCCAACCTTACGAACTATCCGGGAATGTATCTGCTTGGCGAAGAAGGCTCGGCGAGACTCAAGGGCGTGTTCGCTCCATATCCGAAGACTGTCGAGCAGGGCGGCAAGCATTTGCTCCACGGAATCGTGACGGAACGTGAGGACTGCATCGCGAAAGTCTCCGGGGACGAGATATTCCCGTGGAGGGCCGTCGTGGTCAGTACGAGCGACGCGCAGCTTGCGGTGAACGACATGGTCTGGAAACTTGCGCCTGCGCAGGATGAGGAAACGGATTATAGTTGGGTGAAGCCTGGCAAGGTGGCTTGGGACTGGTGGAACAACTGGAATCTCTACGGCGTGGACTTCAAGTCGGGCATCAACAACGAGACCTATAAGTATTACATTGATTTCGCGGCCGCCAACGGCATTGAATATGTGATTCTCGATCATGGTTGGGCTGTGAGGCTGAAGGCGGATCTCCTTCAGGTTGTCCCGGAAATAAATATTCAGGAATTGGTGGATTACGGCAAGGAGCGTGGGGTCGGCATTATTCTGTGGGCCGGCTATTGGGCCTTCGACCATGACATGGAGAATGTCTGCAGGCACTATTCTGAGATGGGCGTGAAGGGTTTCAAGATCGACTATATGGACAGGGATGACCAGGTCATGGTTAACTTTCATGCGCGTGCCGCCGAGATGGCCGCCAAGTACGGCCTTATGGTCGATTTCCACGGCACCTACAAGCCGGCTGGCCTGAACCGCAGATGGCCTAACGTCGTGAATTACGAAGGTGTGCACGGCCTTGAGCAGATGAAATGGAGCGGCCCGGAGGTCGATCAGGTCACCTACGATGTGACGGCTCCGTTCATCCGCATGGCCGCCGGTCCGATGGACTACACTCAAGGTGCGATGAGGAACGCCACGAGGGCGAATTTCCGCGCGGTCAACGACGAGGCGATGAGCCAAGGCACTCGTTGCCGACAGCTGGCTGAATATGTGGTCTTCGATTCTCCGTTGAATATGCTTTGTGACTCTCCTTCGAACTACATGAGGGAGCCAGAGTGTGTGAAGTTCATCGCCTCGGTCCCTACTGTGTGGGACGACAGCCGCGCCGTGAATGGTGAGATCGGCAAGTACATCACCCTCGCCAGGCGCAGCGGAGAGGACTGGTATGTCGGCGCTCTCACTGACTGGATCGAGCGTGACATCACCATCGATTTTGGTTTTCTGGGAGACGGTGACTGGAGCATGGATGTTTTCTGTGACGGCCCCAACGCAGACAAGGCCGCCCGTGACTATACCCGCACAACCCTCTCCGTTCCCGCCGACCGCCGTCTGACCGTCCACCTCGCCCCCGGCGGCGGTTGGGTCGCCAAGATCACGAAGCGCCACTGATCCCAAGGTCACTCGTCTCAGCCATGCGATGCGCTTCAGGTCACGATCCGGCACAGTTAAACAACCTCCAAAGTGTCAACCATTCTCAGGGAAGGTCAAAGGGGGATTTCTTCGCTTGTGGAAAATACCTTTTCGAGATCGGGGGGGCTGGCAAGACTTTCGACCAGATCAAGGACGAGCCGGACAGTTACCTTGCGGTTGATGACACCGAAATCGGTTCCGGGGCACGAATCCCGCTTTGGATGTTCGGCTTCCTGTATTGATCATCGTATTCTGATTGACTTAATGCGCATATCACTTGCCTTTGGGAAATCTTTTCAAGTCTGTTCTCTTACAATTGGTAGCTTTAACGTATATTGCACGATGACGGGATTGAAAACGAGTTATATTGCTCTTGTCGAAGGCAAAAATGCGGACGAGGGGAGCATTATGTGGAGAAAGTGCTGCCGTCGTGATTGGAGAGGCGGATCCCGGGCGACGTTTTGGAGCGATATCGTTACCCAGGAGTGCTAAGAGGAGGTCTTCGGCGACATTTTGGGGCGAAAACGTTGCTGATCGGGATCCGAGAAGCCTTGACGATTGAGAAGCGATTGAGAAGCTTCGGCGATATTCGCTATTTGAAAGAAAATTTACTATATTTGCAGAAACGGGAAGGGTTCCGCCGGAAAAGGGCGGAACTCCGTTTTAATGTTATGGCCCCGAAAGGGGAGGGCGGAGGGCAATTGCCGCTTGTTTATTTTAGTAAATTGTTTGTCTGCACGTGATTGCCCGCTTGTGGA
>ERZ1026860.181-NODE-181-length-48261-cov-57.239576_pt1 | contig 48261 bp, 43 predicted proteins | sample MGYA00380160_ERZ1026860 | MGnify/ENA primary metagenome ERZ1026860 (study PRJEB33269, sample SAMEA4719796) | human gut metagenome | biome: human-associated habitat; feature: organic feature; material: feces | place: Cameroon | collected 2013-10 ... | reverse complement strand
AATGGCTAAAGAAAGACGGCTACACCCTCCACTTCGGTGTCGGGTATCCGTTCTAAATAATCATCCTCTCAAAGTAAAAAAACTTCCGCCGCGGCAAACAGCCACGACAGAAGGTGTGTTAGTGTCGGGAACGGTTGTTTATTTATTGTCCAAAAGCACAAAAGCCACGGCTTTAGAAAGGTCGCCGGCATCGTTGTCGGCGCCATAATCCCAATACATACCGCCCTTCAGACCTTTTTCCTTTATGTAATTGCATTTTTCCCGTATCGAACGGACGTTGTCGAATCCCAAAAGAAGTTCTCCCTTCGCGTTCGCATAGTAAGGCACCTTGGCTATTTCGTCCCACAATTCCTGATGCCCAGTCTTCGGTCCTTTGTTATCCCTATAGTCAACGTAACCATTGTAGTCCTTGCCGTTTCCGTGACCGTAGAATGGCATACCAAGGACAAGCTTGTCGGCCGGCACTCCTGCTTTCAGATGAGCTTCAACCGACTCGTCAACCGTCATATATCCCACATAACCAGACACTTTCCCGTTCGCGTCGGCTCGGTAGAGAGGTGCGTTATGGTACGGTGCGGAAGCCATATCGTATGCCATAATATTCACGAAATCAATATATGGAAGTATGCCCTTGAAGTCAATGTACTGGGCGCTGCACACGGTGGCAAGAGTCAGAAGCTTGCTCTGTCCGAGAGCCTCTCGCAGATCCTTCATCAGCAAGGTGAAGTTAGCCTTGTCATCCGGGGAGGCTGATATTCCTGCCGAGGAGTTTGTCGGAAACTCCCAGTCTATGTCGATGCCATCTATATTCAGAGACTTGACCGTTCGCGCGCAGTCCTCCGCAAAGGCTTTGCGGTATTTGTCGGATGCGGCCATCTCGCTGAAATTGCCTCGTCCCCAACCTCCTACGGAAAGACATATTTTCAGCTTTGGTGACTTGGACTTCAGTTCGACCAAGCTTTTCAAGCGTGCGACATTATCTATTTCCAGTGTGCTGAAATCCTTCGCCACGCCGCCGAAAGCGTAGTTTATATGTGTGATCCTGTCAGGATTCGGCATCACTGTGGTCCACGATGTGACATATGCCACAATCACCTTGCTGTCCTGAGTGGTTTCGTTTTGCTCCAACTCTTCCTGCTCTTTTACTTTTTGTTCTTTCCCGCAGGCGGTAAGTGACATCGTCACCGTCAGAGCCGCCATAATCATCAAGAATTTTTTCATATATTCCAGTGTTATAATTAATATCGCAAATTTAGGACAAAAGCACACCGCACACGGTAGAAAGGCTGTCATAAATGGTTTGTCTGCTGACAAAGCATTCCAGCGGACGTTATACAAGACCATATTATTGGCTATATTTGCAGACAACGCGGTCCGGAGCAATGGACAGCGCTTCATCACATATCAACTGAAAAAAATGGAGAATAGCCTGCTTGGAAAGCGCAACGGAGCAATCGATATGCTGCGCGGAATGACAATGTTCCTGATGGTCACTGTCAATGAATTTTGGACTGTACACAACATTCCTCACTGGCTGTGCCACACGGACACGTTCGAAGACGGAATGGGCCTGTCAGACATTGTGTTCCCAATGTTCCTGTTTGCGATGGGTATGTCAATCCCTTACGCATTGGAACGACGGTTCTCTAAAGGATGTTCCGGAGAGTCAACCATCGGTCACATCCTCACTCGCACATTCGCGCTGATAGTTATAGGGGTGTTCACTGTGAATGCCGGAGGCGACTTCGCTCCACTTCTCGGCTACGGCAAGGCTGCCTTCTGGATTCTGATGATAATAGGCTTCTTTTTAGTCTGGAACAAGTATCCTGATGGATTCAGGTACAAAAAGGTTCTCCGTTGGTGCGGTGTGATTGAACTTTTGTTCTTGGCAGTGACCTTCCGCAGCGGCAATGGCGGATATCTTCGCGCCAGCTGGTGGGGAATATTGGGCCTCATTGGATGGGCATACTTGTTCTGTGCGGCTGCCTATCTGCTATGCCGCAAGAAAACGTGGATCCTTCCGCTGCTATGGCTTGGTCTGGTGGTACTGAATATGCTGACCACCGGACTTCGGGATGGTTCACAACTCATTGAAGGAGACAATATCATCGCCAATTTTGCGGACGCTCTGCATTTGGGAAATGGATCCAGCGCGCTGATGGCAATGGGTGGTATATTGCTCTCACTTTGCGACATTCGTGCACACAGGCATTCCGAAGGCAGGCAGATTCTATTGGGAGGTAGTGCGGCCATAGCGCTTTTTCTTCTCGGCGTGCTTGCACACCAATGGTGGATCACCTCGAAAAACATCGGTACTTTGCCGTGGTGTCTCTACACCTCCGCACTCTCTGTGGCATTCTACACTCTGCTGAGGGTCTTGGAAAAGCATCAGTTGACGCATTGGTTCGCACCGTTCCGTCCAGCAGGAACCGCGACCCTGTCTGTCTATATGATGCCTTATATCGGTCTGGCTCTGTGGGTTATCATTTCGCCGTCCATTCCGGAATGGCTGAGTGGATGGATCGGAGTGCTGAAGTGTGCCGTATATTCGCTCGTATGCATCTGGATCGCCGAACTCTTGGGAAAGATAAATGTACGACTGAAAATATAACGATTATTCCGTCGCAATGATATTTCACATTATCGCAATTTCTATTACGTGCAAAATTCGTCTTGGAGTAATTTTTCGCTACAAATTATAGTGTCGACCTATATCCTTAATTTCTTAATCTTGTGTCTTGATGTTGGCACGAAAGTCATATTCAATTATTTGTCGCATATTGCATTGACAATAAAGACTTAAAAAAAAATAACAGAGTCATAAGCATTTGTACACAGATAATTGCTAACTTTGTATAATGGAGAATAAAGACTCCATAGTTATTAATATGGCAGAAAAGAAAGAATTTCTGGAAGGGCGGAAAGCCGTTACTTTTTTGGACTTGTTTGCGGGTGCTGGTGGCATAAGCGAGGGATTTATGCAGGCCTACACTGATGACAAGTACTATGATTTCATATTGGCAAGCGATATTAATGAAAACTGCGAACTGACGCATCGTGTCAGGTATAACGAGGAACTTGGTCTTAAAACTAAATTCCTTACCGAAGACATTATGTCTGAGACATTCCTTTCAGATTTGAAAAAGAAGATAGGTCGAACCTCTATTGATGTTGTAACCGGTGGTCCGAGTTGTCAGTCGTTCTCTCTTTCCGGTCGCCGTCGTAAATATGATAAGCGGGATAATCTTTTTGAACATTACCTGAAAGTCATTTCTGAACTTCGTCCAAAGTATTTTGTGATGGAGAATGTCAAAGGAATATTGACAAAGGATAAAGGCAGATTCAAGGACGAGATTATGAGAAGGATCCGTTCTATCATAGACTACAAGCAGGCCTCCACATTATATAGTTATCTCAATGAGATGCTAGGACGAACTGCTTCTTCCTTTGAGAAGAGCTGTTTTATGATCAAAACTCGCATAGAGATAGAAGATGATTCCAAAACGAAGTCGCTAATCGAAGAATATTTTTCAATTCTCGAAGAGCGGTTTAAGGATCTTACAAGAAATATCGACTACCGTATAAGCAAGTCGGATTCTCAGATCAGCACAATACGTCACGGTCTGAATCTGCTCAAACGCAATTCTGAACGCAAGAAAATACAAAGTGCGATTATACAAGAGAAGGCTTTCTGTAATATTGACAACGATGATTTCGTCCATTCAATGAATGACTTCATTGAGTTTTTGGAAGATGATACCATTATCGGAAAAATTTTGATCTCTATTAATAATGTAAAGGAGTTCGCTGCCTTCCGTGACAAAGTGGAATCATTCAAGTCTATGATCAGCTTGTATGCGATGACACTCGACGAGTGTTTCGACACCCTGAAAGATTATGCTAAAAAGGATGGCTCGGAGAGTGAATTCGACAAGATGCTTGATGGTATTCGCCTGTATAGAATTGAAAAGCCTATAGTTGTACTGTCTTCAGACTATGGTGTCCCACAAAATCGAGAGCGAGTCCTCTTTATTGGATGCCGTAATGACCAGAAACTAATTACTGAAATCCCGGCTACAGTTGCACCAAATGAGAAAGTGACTATATTTGAGGCCATTTCAGATTTGGACTTCATTGGGAACGGCGAAACAAAAACCGAATACGGCAACGCTAAGAAGAATAAAGAACTCGACTCATTAATTCGCAACAGAGCCATTGATGGCCCAATCGATACAGCATCAGAGCGCCATACCTTTGCAGAGTGGTCACGAATTGGCCGCCTGCAACATAGGTTTATTTTTGACTGTAGGCCTTTTTATGTCAAGACATCAGAAGAACTCGGAAATCCGCTACTACATATTGAACACGAGCTCTTCAACCATCAAACAAGCGCACAAAGTGATGATGTTAAAAAACGTCTGGAGATCATCACAAAACACGGCGATTACAATGACGCGTGCAAGATTGAGTTAAAGAAGAAAAAACTGGAGTCAAACAAGCGTAATTATACCGTACTTGATCCTAGGGGGCAAAGTCCTACTGTCGTGACAATGCCGGATGATTTTATCCATTATTCACGATTTAGGGCGATGACTGTCCGGGAAATGGCAAGGCTTCAGTCTTTTGATGATTCTTTTGTATTCCAAGGTAAGCGACAGACCGGAGGCGACAAGAGAAAATCAGAGATACCTCAATATACTCTTGTAGGGAATGCTGTCCCACCGCTTATGGCAAGAGCAATCGGCAACACAATTCTAAAAGCTATAAAGTAGGCCTATGATACATATGCGATCTTTTACCCCGTTTGAAAAACGGAATATGGAATATCTGGTGAACCATAATGTAAAATTCACTCAGGTACAGATTACAGCGACAGGGTTGAAGAAATCCATCCTTGATGCGACTACTCCGATGAGAACATATCTCAAAGAAAATAATGTACACGACTATGAACTTCAGTCTAAAGGGCAGGAGCATAAGGTTACTATACCAACACATATTTTGACCTCATTCGGAAGCATTACGACCCTGACTTCCTTTTATCGCCCGGAGACCAAAGACGGAGACCCGCGTCTATGGATTTACAGGTTGAAAGAGGCGACAGAAGCCGATGATATCCACGTGATTATCGCTATGAATCCCAGAGATTTGTATGTAATCAATATCACAAAAGTCGATATTGTCAAGTGCTGCGAGACTTCTATAGAGAATCCTATCCGTGATTTAGTTCACACTCTTTCCCAGAGTGCTGATCAAGTATCGGAAGAACTGCTTGCTCTTTTAATGGAATATCAGAATCAATGGATTGACACAGATTTGAATGCAGACACCGCAATCGGGCGTCAAGTTGAATCTCTATTGGGTATTGATATGAACGATTCCCCACTTCCCGATTACAAAGGAATAGAACTGAAAAGTTTTAGAAGCCAGCGTCCGAGTATCCGTAAGAATCTGTTTTGCAAGGTTCCTGATTGGGACATCAGCAATCTGAAAAGCGGAGCGGAGATTGTTGATAAATACGGATATATGTCAGGCGGAATCAAGTCCTATAGGAATACTTTAAGATGCAGTGCCCCTAACACTCAGAACTTGAGATTGAATATGAACTATCCTGACAATCTTTTGGAAATAGAAGAAGATGAGATTTTGGAGAAAGACCAATTCAAGAAAGTTGCGGATGTGGCCGTATGGAGACTTCAGACATTACACCATTGCCTTCTGACAAAACATCACGAGACATTCTGGATAGAGGTTGACACACGTATGGGAGATTGCGGCCAAGAACAATTTATGTTCAATAAAATCGAACATACCAGAAATCCGATAGTTTCCCAGTTTGACATTCTTCTTGAGCAAAGTATGATTACTGTTGATCTGCTTCTCGGCCGCCCTAAAGTTGATGCCATAACCGGAAAGCCAAAGAAAGGTGGTGATGCGGTCAGCTTCAAGATCAAGAAAAATGCGGCTGGCTTACTTTTCCCGAATAGTGTAATATATAAGTTTTAACTTCATTAAACCTATTTATTATTATGATTATTTCAAGTATAGAAATTGAGAATGTAAAGGGAATTCAGCATTTGTTAATAAAGCAACCTATATATCCTAATCGCCCCAATATTCTAGTAGCACCCAATGGTTTTGGAAAAAGTTCTATTGCTATTGCCTTTAGATCGTTAAACAGTGGCCATATATCTCTTAAACCAGAACATTACTACCAAGAAATAACATCTAACCATCCTAGTATTAAGATTTCAATAAATGATGGCACCGTTTTATCCGCTGATGAATATTCCGATACGATATCTTCCAATTACTCTATACATGTAGCTAATAATGCGCTGATTCCTACAGCCAAAGCAAAGCATTTTGGAAAGATAACGACTGCTAAAGCATCGTTAGACATTGAACCGACAGTTATAATTAAGACAATCCCTCAAAGAGAATTATTTGGGTATTCTCTTATTATGATGAAACGAAAATTTGGCAATAATGGGAAAGTTTTAACTGACATTTCACAATTATATGAAAATGAGGCTGCCATAACTAAAATAGAGAATTGCGTTGATTTCCATATATTTGAATTAAAAACATACCGAACTAAAGCCCAAAATATCATTGATGCCTTTAATTTATTCGATTCAAAAACAACTGCAATTGGGATTAAAACCTCAATGAGTGAAAGTATGAATTTTAGAGACATCTGTCCTGAATTTACAACCCTAATGAATAATATTGAGTCTGAATTGTCAATTGATAATGATTGCGATGGATTCTTGGCAACTTGGCAGTATCTGGTTACTAGGAAAGATCTTGGAATCAAGTTTAGGAAAGCCTTGGCTTATCTGAGGTATATCAAACAGAAACAACTATTAGACGAAACGTTAAACGAACTAAATCCAGTAAGGGATAGATTTGATTTCAAATCTTGTGAAAAGGATAGGTCTTTGGTTATTAACTGGCCAAAAGCTCATCAAATATCTAATGGACAAAGAGATACTCTAGTATTTATTTCAAAATTGTTAGAATGCAAGTTTAAGGAATCCAAAAATTGTATTCTTATTATAGATGAGTTTTTCGATTATTTGGACGATGCTAATCTCGTAGTATTTCAATATTATATTTCCACATTAATTGATAGTTACAAAAAAGACAAAAGAATAATATTCCCGATATTACTTACACATCTTGATCCTAACTATCTAAAACACTTTTGTTTTGATGATAAGAAACTTAATATATGCTATTTGAAAGACTCAAAAGCTAAAGTTGGAAAATGTCTGTCAGATTTGGTTAATAAAAGGGATGACGAATCTATTAAAGATGATGTAGATAAATATTACTTTCACTTTTATCCATATTTAGATAATATTAACTTGACAGAAGCTTTTAAGAATTTATCTTTAAACAGCGATTGGAGTAAACCAGCTTCGTTTAAGAAGAAAATTGAACGAGAAAGTAGACGTTATTGGTACGAGGATTCATTAGTATATGATCCATTATCCGTATGCTTTTCTGTACGTATTCGTATAGAAGAGAAGGTATATAATCAACTACAAAAAGATGAGCACAAGAGTGAGTTTATAGCCACACATAGCACGAAAGAAAAACTTCAGTATGCTAAAAGTTTAGGTATAACAATACCAGAGACATATTTCTTATTAGGGATAGTTTATAACCATCCGCTACATTCAATTGATAATAATACGGCAAAATCGCTTGCTCTTAAATTAGACAACGCCATTATAAAACAAATGATAAAGAATCTATGGTCAAAGTAATCAGATTATAATAACATCATAATTTGATTATAATTGAATTTGGTGGCGATATTTACAACACCGCCACCTACTATAATTAAGCGACCGATATTATTGTAACTTCAAAGCGCAGACGTTCTCGACGTGCTGAGTGTGAGGGAACATATCGACCGGCTGAACGGCTGTGATCTCATACTTGTCGGCGAAAAGTGCCAAGTCACGGGCCTGGGAGGCCGGATTGCAGCTGACATAGACCATACGGGCAGGGGAGGCCTCAAGGATTACCTTGGCTACATCCGGATGGATACCGGCGCGTGGCGGATCGAGAATGATCACGTCAGGCTGACCGTGCTCATTAATGAAATCACGGCTCAGTACATCCTTCATATCACCGGCGAAGAACTCACAATTCGTGATGCCGTTCCCGGCCGCATTAACCTTGGCATCCTCGATGGCCTCGGGAACATATTCAATTCCAATAACTTTGGCAGCCTTGCCGGAGACGAACTGAGCGATCGTACCAGTGCCGGTGTAGAGGTCATAGACAATCTCGTTACCTGTCAATTCAGCAAAATTCCTTGCGACAGAGTAAAGTTTGTAGGCCTGCTCGGAGTTGGTCTGGTAGAACGACTTAGGACCGATGCGGAATGTCAATCCCTCCATTGTCTCACGGATTGTCGGCTCACCCTTGTAGAGTATGCACTCCTGATCACCGATCGAGTCATTCAACTTATTGTTGATGATGTAATAAAGCGATGTGATCTGAGGGAACGCTTCAGCGATGGCATCCAGCATTTTCTCCCGATCCTCACGGTTCTCGTAGAAGAAGCACATTATCACCATCAGGTCGCCCGTGTCGGTCGTGCGGATGAACATATTCCTGACATAGCCCACGTTCTGGCGGATGTCAAAGAAATCCAGACCGTTCTCGACAGCATACTTCTTGATGAAAAGCCTGATGTCATTGGACGGATCCTTCTGGAGGTAGCAATGCTTGATGTCCAGCACCTTGTCGAAGAACTTGCCGACGTGGAATCCCAGTCCCATACGGTCGTTCTCCGGAACGCTCTCAATGTCCTCGTCCTTCAGCAGCCATCTTTTCGATGAGAACGTGAATTCCAACTTGTTACGATAGTACTGGATCTTGTCTGACGGGATTGTCGGGCGAATCTCCGGCACATTCAGATGCCCGATGCGGACCAACTGGTCATAAACCTGCTGACGCTTGGCCTCAAGCTGCATCGGATAGGGGAGAGGCTGCCATTTGCAGCCACCGCAAACCCCGAAATGCTGACAGAATGGCTCCAGACGATCCTTTGACGGAACCACAATCCTCTCTACAAAACCTTCATAATAATTCTTGCTCTTCTTCGTGACACGGATATCAACCACATCACCCGGAACAGCGAACGGCACAAACACAACGACACCGTTCCAATGCGTAAGTGCCTTGCCTTCAGCGGCACAGGCCTCGATCGTAATGTTCTCCAACAGGAGATCTACTCTTTTTCTTCCCATAAATATTCCCACACAGCCGCAACCGGCATCATATTAATTGTCAAACTCGTGGAACAAGGACTGGGAGATGTTGATCATAAAGTCTCCCATCGCCTCAAGTTCCGCCAACATATCAAGATAGTAGTTGATGGAGAGGAACTTGTCCGCTCCCTTCTCAATCTGGAGAATGCCCTCGTCGCGAAGAGTGTCTCTCGTCTCATTGATCTTGTCCTCGGCATTATAGGCATTGCTGATGTCCCTAAGCTCACCATCCACAGCCAGTTTCATATTCGAGACCATCACCGCGAAAGCCTGATTGACCTTGCCGATCAACAGGTTGACCTTGCTTATTGTCTCCTCATCGAAATCAAGTTTGTGGACACGCAGACGGGTAAGCAGACGGCTGATGTTCTCACAGCTGTCACCCAGACTCTCCAACTCGCTGATGACACGGTAGATAACCTTGACCTCACGTGCCTCGTGATCGTTCATAGACTCTGTCGTGAGGCTGTTCAGGAACGCTGCGATCTCATATTCAAACCTGTCCGTCACCTCCTCGCACTTGACCAGTTTCTGCCGATATTCCTCAAACTTGTCCGGATCCTTTTCATTCACAGCCAGTTTTACATACTGGAAGCCATCCTGGGCAGTCACTGCGAAGTTCACAGCCTCCTTGTACGCCTGTTCGATTGAGATTGAAGGAGTTCCGAAAAGTCTGCCGCTGCCGATGAACTTCAGATGGAAGTCCCCTTTCTCAGGCGCCGGCTCCTTGATCCACTTCGTCAGCAAATCAGCGAACGGCTTGCGGAACCAAACCAGAACCAATGTTGAAATTGCATTGAACAGAGTGTGGACGCAGGCGATGCCGAATACCGCGGTCATCTGAGAATCAAGCCCAAACAAAGAAACCAGTCCAAGATTGATTTTTATGAATATATTAAAGAATATCAGCACAAATACAGCTCCGGCCACATTGAACACTGTGTGGGCGAGCGCGGCCCTTCGTGCCTGGACACCAGCCCCGCTGGCGGCGATATTTGCACCGATCGTGGTTCCGATGTTCTCTCCGAGAACCATAGCGGCAGCCATCGGGAACGGCAGCCAGCCAAGATATGCGAGCACCATCGTCAGCACAACCGTGACACTGGATGACTGGAGGATAAACGTGATGACAACGCCGATGAGCATAAATATAAGCACCGAACCAATTCCGTGCGAAGCAAGTCCTGCTATTGAGCCTGCGATCTGAGGGACAGTGTCAATGGCTGGTATCGAGGACTTTATGTAAATCAGTCCAACGAAAACCAGTGACAGTCCCAGAACGGCCTGACCGATGTTCTTGACCAGTGATTTTTTCAGAAGAGTCATCACAAAGCCGGCTCCAAGCAGTACAAATGCCAGAACCGTCACATCAAGCCAGAACCCCGTAGCCGCTATGATCCAAGCTGTTATGGTAGTTCCGATGTTGGCTCCCATAATCACGCAGATGCCTTGTTTAAGCGATAGGGTAGCGACGCTCACAAGGCTGGCCACCAATATTGTCGTGGCGCTTGACGACTGGACAACGGCGGTGATTCCGGCTCCTGAAAGGATCTGCTTGAACGGCGTTCCTGAGGTCATCCATTTCTCAAAACGTCTCAGGCGATCACCGCAGGATTTCTGAATTCCAGAGCTGAGCATCTCAAGTCCGAAGACAAATAGCGCCAAAGCACCAAGAAGTGTCAGTAGTTGCAAAATCATATAGGGTAGTGTTTACAATACATTCAACTTAACATAATCCAAATTGTGTATCAGAATACATTTTACAAACAAACAAAGATATGGAAAAGTGTTTTACTACCAAAATTTATCGCTCTTTTGCAGGTGTCGATAATTCGTTTACTGCTCATTGTGTTGATGTCCAGTTAACGCCCGATTCTGATGATCTTTCTGTCGATGAAGTCGCTATCTATTGGCGGAATTGTGTAATGCGTCGTTCTTCTTATCCGGCAGGTTCTTACCTTATTGAGGTGTCTTTTACTCGTCACCCGATTAAAGCCTTTGTTGAATTTTATAAGCCATCGAAATAATGTTACCGAATTTCTTCTCTCGCCCCGAGGTTCTCGCCCTTATTGACGCTTGTGGCTTAGTGCCCGAGTGCCTTGTTACTAAGGATTTGGTTGACCGAATACAGTGCCAGTTGAATCTTAGGCGTGCCACGGAGGTTATGACCGCAGAGCAGGAAAAGCAGTCACACGATTTTCTTGCTGCCGTTATGGAGCGTAACAGGCGTTCCGGTAAAAGAGTATCTGACCCTTATGACTTTGCCGAGCAAGGTCGCTTTGAGTTCTTGAACTTCGATTGATATGTGCACTTCCCCGATAACTATACGCTACACTAACATTCACACGCTTGCCACACGCTTCCGCTCTATACAAGTTCCGTGCGGTAAGTGCTGCGAGTGTAAGAAGCGTTATCAGAATGACTGGGCTCTTCGTATGAATGAGGAGTTGAAAGCCTTCGGCTACAAGGCTACATTTGTAACCTTTACGTATAACAACGATTCTGTACCTAAAGTCGTTGATAAGGAGACGGGTGCTATATACTTGTCAGTTAATAAGAAACATATTCAAGGAGCAATTAAACGTTTTCGTACTAACTACAAAAGGGAGTTTGGTGAAAATGCTAAGTTCACTTATTTTCTTACCTCTGAATATGGCCCTCGAACTTTGCGCCCTCATTATCACGCAATTTTTTTTGGTGTACATAAGGAAACTTTAATGCCTCTTCTTGATGACTGGCGAAACCGTTACGGGTTTGTCAAGGTTGATAATGTCCGTGTTGACGGCAATCAGTCTGCCGTTGCCAAGTATGTCGCCAAATATTGCAGTAAGGGTTGCTTTGAAAATCCTTATGTTGAACAAGGTTTTGTAATGCCTACATTCCACTTGATGAGCAAGGGAATTGGTAAGGCGTATATTGAAGATCCTGCCGTTATCCGATATTTCGTTGCTTGGCCAAAGGAAAAGAAGTACAAGGTTCCCGAAATTGTCGTTAATCCTATATATACTGATGAGTATGTTGAATTTGTTGCGACTGGTTTACGTATGTATATGAGTGACAACGTTTTTGGCTATGCTCTTCCGAGATATTTCAAGACAAAATTATATGGTACACAAAATTCTCTATCGCTTCAAGTTGCGGACTACTTATTGGCTCGAAATGATGAGCTTTATCGCCAACAACTCGAAAGCATACAAGCCGACAGGCATTGCGATGCTCGTCAAGCCTCTTATTATTTGGCTGTGCGTCAAAGTAAGGAATTACTACAGAGGGAGGCAGATGCGAAAAAGTCGCTTGAACGATTTTACAACAAATCGAGGTTATAGTAATTATCTGTAATAGTTATACTTACGCTACTTAACTTAAACTTTTACTTCAATGTCACATTATTCCAAAGTGTTGAATAAGGTGCCCGTTCAGATTCCGAACAAGAGTGGCTTCGACCTTTCTCACGAGAATCTATTTACGGCTAAGTGCGGCACGCTCTACCCCGTTATGGTTGACACCTTATTGCCTAATGATACAATTTCGTTAGGTCATTCGTCACAACTTCAACTTCCTCCTATGGCCACGGATTTCTATGGCCGTGTAATGGGCAAGTTTGAGGCGTTTTTCGTTCCTTTTCGTGTGCTCTACGGTGGTTGGCAAGATCTCATTACTCACCCCGTCAATGGTGATAACTATCCTACTGGCACAACGGTCAATCAGAAAGCGAAAGTTCTCCCTACGCTTCGAGGCTTAAAGTCCGAAATGTTGGCTGGCTCTCTTGCTGATTACCTTGGTCGTAAGATTGATTCGTTTTCCACCGATACGTCTTCGTCCACGCAGGACGTTTTCAACCCTCTTCCATTCCTTGCGTATCATAAAATCTATAACGATTGGTATCGCGATAGCCGAATTCAGCAGGAGGTTTTCCAGCGCAATCACACGGTTGCTTCCGATAGTGCTACCGCTTACTTCGATTCGTTGCCTTATCAGTCCCTTTATGGCGCAAACGCTGCTATCGTGTCCGGTGCTAATCTTAAGTGTGCTGATGGTGTATCTGCTCTTTCTCTTCGTCAGCGCAATTGGGAGCGCGATTATTTCACCAATGCCACTCCAAAGCCGCAGGCTGGCGACCCAGCGCAGTTGGCTTTCAGCGTTGTCGATGGTCAAGGCTCGTTCACCATTGCTTCACTTCGTGCCGCCAATGCTTTGCAGCAGTGGTTAGAGCGCAACAATATAGCAGGCTACCGTTATGGCGATCAGATAAAGGCGCAGTTCGGTATTTATCCGGCAGACGCTGTTACTGATAGGGCGATTTATCTTGGCAGTCATACGGTTGATATATACAACCGTTCCGTATATCAGCAGAATTTTACCTCTGAAACTTCTGTTGCTGCCGAAACTATTCCTAACCCATTTCAGACGGTCGGAAGTAAGTACGGTTCTCCCCAAGGAGTTGGAGAAAACTCCCTTGTTGACCACTTCACAGCCTCCGAACACGGCTTTATTTTCGTGATGTTCAGTATTGTTCCGCGCGCCTACTATGGCACTGGTGACCGCAGGTATCTCCGTTATGCTCGTCAGAGTGATTTTGCCTTCCCTCTTCTTGCAGGTGTTGGCGACCAAGAGATATATCTTTCTGAGTTGTCTAACGAGGGTTCCGGAACTCCTGCTTATAACCGTGTATTCGGTTACACTCAGCGTTTCTCTGAGTATAAGTATATGGATGATGAGGTACACGGCTTACTCCGTGATGGTCAGAGCCTTTCAGCCTTTGCGTTGAAGCGTTCTTTCATTAAGGAAGATGTTGCTCTTGGCTCTGATTTCCTGCAAATTCCTCAAGAATTCCTTGATCAAGTAGGTGCGTTTTATGGTACTGACGACAGTAAGGTCAATACTTTCGGTGCGTGGTGTGATGTTTTCTTCGCGTATAAGAAAGTTAGTACTCTCCCTGCTTACTCTATCCCTACTCTTGGTGACCCGAAAGACACTCACACCGAGATAATCGACAATGGCGGTAAACGCCTTTAATTCCTTTCTTTGTTTCCGTGGGGGAGTAATCCCCCACTTTACTATTAACTTGCGAAAATAAACCGATTTAATATGTATCAGAATTGCAAATACGACCCGAAGCGTGACGTATGCCGGACAGTTCCCGGCCTTTCGACCGATTTGGCCGCCGCAGTTGAAAATGGCGTAGTACTCGATACGGGTATTGATGCCCAGTATAACAACGTAGATGACCCTGCGAATATCCGCGGCCGTGTCCGTGACGCTTTCGCCGCTATCGACCAACAGCGTGCCGTACTCGCCGCCGGAAAGATAGTTCAGAACACTAACCCAAGTGTCAACCCAACGGGGGAAAATTCGTAGCGAATTTTCCTCCGCACCTTACTTGATAATATAGTGCGGATTGACACATAATTAAAAATCAGTAAGTTATGACACAGAATGAAATGACAACTTACAAGTGGCTTGATGCCGAAGAAATGAGGCCTCGGAAAGAGGATAATGATGCCCAGAAAGCCACAAATAAGTTACTTCAAAAGGTTCTTGAAATGTTTGTATCAGATAATTAGTTATGGGCAATTTCAAAAAAACTATACTTGGTAAAGGTCTCCACAAGGTTGGTCATTGGTTAAAAGGTATAGGCAAGGGTATATCCAGCCTTTGGGATAAGGCGACCGGTAGCGCATTGACTAATGCAGAGCGTCAGACAATGGAGTGGAATGCGGCGCAAGCACAGGAAAATCGTAATTTTCAGAGTGCTGAGGCCGAGAAAGCCCGTCAATGGCAAGAGGACTATTATAATCAGTATGAGAGTCCCCAAGCACGAATACGCCAGTATGAGGATGCAGGCCTTAACCCTGCATTACTTTATGGCAGTCAACTTGGCAGCGGTTCTGCGCCATCTACTTCTATTCCTGGTGGTGATGCTGCTTCCGTTGGTTTGCCCTCCTCCGGTGCTGGTGACTTGCTTTCGTTCGTCGGTCAAATGATGTCGGTTAAGTCGCTTATAAACAAGAATAACGCTGAGGCTAAAAAGGCTGATGCCGAAGCCGAAGGTATTGGCATAGAAAACGAGTATAAGCCGGACTTGATGAAAAGCGAAATAGGGAAGAATGAAGCGACTGCATCTAATTTGCTTGCAGGTGTCACTAAGGCACTTGCCGAGGTTGATCAGATAAACCAAAATATCGAAGAATCGAAAAGCCGAATTCGTGTCAACGATAAGCAAGCAGACTTGATTCTTGCTAATACTGGTAAGGTTGCTATTGAAGCCGCTAATGAGAGCCTTAAATCTCGAGGTATTAAGGCTAATAATAGGCTTCTCGCTCAGCAAGTTTTAACGGAAGTTGCAAAGACTGCTCTAACCAATGCACAAACTCGTTTGACGTCAATGCAGGCTGACAAGGTTAAATTTGAGGCTATTGAGCAAATAATCGATGATTCTATTTACTCTCAAACTGGCTGGAAACACGGTAGTACGCAATGGGATTTACTTTATCTTGGTTTGATGGATACCTTTACCGATGAATACAAGTTTAGTCAAGACGGTATTGCCGATATGATAAAGCGTATTTTCGGTAATCCGGAAATTACTTTCAATCCGTAGAACAAAATTCGTGGAACAAATTGTTAATAAATAAGTTATGGAACAAAATTCGTGGAACAATGTCATTTTGGAATGGCTTAAAAAAGCCCCCAACTGGTGTAAGGTTGTTGTGATGGTGTTAGTTGCCGCTATTGCGGCTATCTATCTCTGCACATCTTGTAGTACGATCAGTCGAGTGCAACTTGATAAGCGCACGACACGTGAAATTAAAGATACAACGCACTTGATCATCACTCAGTCGACAATCAAGACAAAGACACGCTACAACGGTACACGCTACGCACTCGACAATGCCGGAGTTAGCCGATCAACTGTACGGCTAACGGCATTGTAAAGCTGCGTGCTAACGCCTTAGCTCCTTCCTTATGCGGCCAAACCGATAACCCTATTTGATGCCGCTTGATGATAGAGGCGACCTTTCGGATTTGACAAACTTCCGATTGGCCGCCCTTCTTAGTCCAAAATGTGCCGAATGGCTCATATCCCGAATGGCCAAAGGGGGTGTTAGGGGGACTTTGTCCCCACTTATATCGGCCTTTAGGCCGTGCCGTTAGGCAGAAACTAACGCATACTTTAGTATGCACCTTTCTCTTTTCCGGTTACGTTGATGGAGTGCGCCTGCACGGAATCAATGTCGGAAAAGGTTCACCCCAGTATCTTAATATCACGTTACGTGCGTATTAATATATTTTACTTGATTTAATACTTCAAATAAATAATTTATCTTCGTGAAAAAGAACAATTTGTTCTTTTTCGTTCGCCTTTTTCTTGCATATGTCAATTTTAATACTTAGTATTGCGGAAAATTGAATGTTATGGGAATTTGGCAAATAGTTCTTTTTGTTTTGCTGGGTATGCCTTTGTTGTGTACAGTATTGTTTGCTTTGATTGTTAGAAGGAATAATAAGCGATAGTTAACATAATGTTAAATTGTGTAACAAGACAGGCGAGTGCCGCTATACAAGGGAAACTATTGATTCTGAGTCGAATTTGGCTGGTGTGTATCCTTGTTTGAAAGTTATGCCTTCGCCGAGAATCTCAAATCCGGCCGTGGTCGCCATCTCGTTCAGCAATCGGACACTGGCTGCGGCCCAAGTGAACGAACCGAACGCGAAGAAACGTCTGTTCTTGACCAAACGATCGCAGATTGCCTCCATCAACTGGCGGACAGGCGGCAATATTCCATTATTATATGTCGGTGAACCAAGAATCACAGTATCATACTTGAACACGTCACGCAGAGCGAAAGAATAACTTTCCTCATTCAAATTGTGGAGCGTGAACGGAATGTTATGCTTTTTCAAGGACTCAGCCAACGCCAGAGCGGCTTTTTCAGTGTTGCCGTACATCGAACCGTAAGCCAGGCAGACACCGTGCTCAAGCGGCTCGTAACGACTGAACTTGTCATACAATGAAACGACCTCAGGGATATGACTCTCCCAAACCGGGCCGTGGGTGCTGCAAATCCGGCATATTTCCAATCCGGAAAGTTTCTTGAGCGCGGCCTGGACCGGAGCGGCATATTTTCCGACTATATTCGAGTAATACCTCGTCATCTCGTCTTTATATTCATTGAATATGTCTGATTGCGAGTCTATTACGCTTTCCGGGAAAGTTCTGAAGGTGCCGAAGGCGTCTCCTGAGAACAAGGTTTTCTCCTCAGGGCACCAAGTCACCATAGTCTCCGGCCAATGAACCATCGGAACCATAAAGAACAGGAGGCTAATGCTCCCGAGTGGGAGTGTCTCCCCTTCTTTTATCACCTTGATATTGTCGGTAAGACCTTGGTAGCCTTCGATCATCGGCACTGCCTTGGCGTTTGTAACTATCGTACAATCAGGATATTCGGTTCTTATCACGCTTTGGAGTGCGCTATGGTCAGGCTCCATATGATTGACAACAAGATAGTCGATCTTCCTGTCCCCTATCTCGGCCTTGATGTTGGCAAGGAACTCGTCCTTGAAGGCCGCGGCAGCCGTGTCAATCAAGGCAATCTTTTCATCTATAACCAGATAGGAATTATAGCTGACACCAAAAGGAAGCGGCCACTGCCGCTCGAAGAGTTTGGTCTGGCGATCGTTAACGCCAACGAAACGGATTCTTTCAGATAGTCTCATCTTATAAAAATATGTTCTGCCATTGCGCCTATATGTGGCATTTGGCAAGTATTAGACAAATTTACGAAACTTATTCCGCTTTTTCTTAAATTTGCGTTCAGTTAGGCCGAAAAATAGCGGACAATCCGCATTAACATAAATGTTACCCAATTAAACATTATTGTTTTCTATATTAATTGAACGATATTTAGCTAAATATGTCGGATATTTATCAAAGAACAGGACAAAGCGCTATGCTCCCCCCTCTTCCGGAGCGGATGAGGCCAAAAAATCTGTCTGAATATGTCGGACAGAGGCATCTCGTGGGCGAAGGGTGCATACTTAGAAAGATGATCGAGAACGGGAATCTGTCCTCATTCATCCTATGGGGGCCTCCGGGTGTCGGGAAAACCACTTTGGCCGGGATAATCGCCCAGACTTTGTCAAGGGATTTCTACACCCTCTCGGCGGTCAGTGCCGGAGTGAAGGATGTCCGTGATGTCATCGACAAGGCAAAAGGAGCATCTGTGTTTTCCAACGGCGCGGCACCGATCCTGTTCATAGACGAGATACACCGCTTCAACAAGGCCCAGCAGGATGCCTTGCTCGGAGCTGTGGAAAATGGTACGATTGTCCTGATCGGAGCCACGACCGAGAACCCATCTTTCGAGGTGATCACCCCTCTTCTGTCCAGATGCCAGGTCTTTGTTCTGAAATCATTGGAAGTCAACGATCTTCAGATGCTATTGGACAGAGCCTTGAAAAATGATGTGCTGCTGAAGGAAAAGGACATTGAAGTCAAGGAAACCGAGGCCTTGTTCCGTTACAGCGGAGGCGACGGCAGGAAACTGCTGAACGTCCTTGAGATCGTCATCGACTCATTCGCGGGCAAGGAGTCACATATAGTCATTGACAACGAGACCGTTACGGGGTGCATTCAAGAAAATCTTGCGATTTACGACAAGGACGGCGAGATGCACTACGACATCATCTCGGCGTTCATCAAATCCATACGCGGATCAGATCCGAACGCCGCTGTCTATTATCTGGCCAGGATGCTGAACGGTGGCGAGGATCCGCTTTTCATCGCCCGGCGACTCTGCATTTCCGCCGCCGAGGATGTCGGACTTGCCAACCCGAATGCGATGCTGCTTGCGAACTCTTGCTTCCAGATCGTCCATCAGATCGGTATGCCGGAAGCCAGAATCCCGCTATCTGAGACTACGATCTACCTTGCAAGCTCCCCTAAAAGTAACGCCGCATATCTTGCGATAAACAAAGCGATTGAAGTGGCAAACAAAGACAAGACGGCACCAGTGCCTCTCTACCTGAGAAACGCACCGACCAAACTTATGGAAGAGTTGGGATACGCAGACGGCTACAAATATGCCCACGACTATCCTGGTCACTTCGCCGATCTGGAGTTTATGCCGGCCGGCCTTGAAGGCACAGTATTCTACGAACCGGCACCTAACCCTCAGGAAGACAGGCTGAAAGCCTATCTTGAAGCCTGCTGGCCAAAGTACTACACAAAAAAGTAATACAGTTTACTATTTTTTCACTAAATTTGTATCTCGTTAATATAAAAAAAGAATGGTAACTGAGATCCTTATTCTGCTCTCCGGGCTTGCGTTGGTCGTGCTTGGAGCCGATTGGCTCGTTGACGGCTCTTCCACTATAGCAAGAAAAGCCGGACTGAGCGAATTTGTAATCGGCCTTACGATCGTCGGAATCGGAACATCGATGCCGGAACTGGTCGTCAGTCTTGCCGGAGCCTTGAAAGGCAACGCCGACATTGCGGTAGGCAACATAGTCGGCTCTAACATATTCAACGCCCTTTTCATACTCGGCTTCACCGCGCTGATAAGACCGATCTCAATGACACGTGACAATGTCAAGATCGATATCCCGCTCAACATCATCACCACTGTTCTCCTGATCATATTCGGAATGCACTTCACGCTGTTCGGGATAGGCAACGACAACACGTTAACAAGATTGGACGGCGTTATATTCCTTATACTTTTCGCCGCTTATATGTACTGGTCCTTCAAGTCCGGAAAGAATGAGGAAACTAATGGTGCGACGGAGCCGGAAAACAAAAAATTATGGGTGGCGATCCTGATGGTTCTGGGCGGATTGGCAGCCTTGATCTTCGGAGGCGACAAGTTCGTGGACAGTGCCACGAATATTGCCAGGATGCTGAACATCAGCGACAAGTTCATCGCCGTCACAATCCTTGCCGGCGGCACATCTATGCCAGAACTCGTCACCTGTGTGGTGGCGGCCGCAAAGAAAAAAGGGCAATTGGCGCTCGGGAATATTCTTGGCTCGAACATCAGCAACATCCTGATGATTCTCGGAGCTTCCGCCTTGGTTTACAAACCTCTGCCAAACTCCCCATCCGGCCTGTCATTCTCAGGAATGACATTCGTCGATCTCGGAATATTGCTGCTCGGGGCCTTGCTTATCTGGGTCAGCGCGTTCACACGCAAAGGCCGGAAGCTGGACAGAGTCGAAGGGAGCATCCTGCTCGCCTGCTTCGCCGGGTATATGACATGGCTGCTGATAAATCTGTAATGAATATATTAACACACAATAACGATGAAATTCAAACCAACAAATTACCAGCTTGTGAACGTCGGTTCCGGGAGAATATTCCAGGATGCCGGTTGGACATTGGCTGATCCGGAGGCTTCCGCGCCATCACTGGTAAGGGCCGTGTATGAGAATGAGAAGTTTACTCCACGTGACGACCTCAAAGGGCTTTACAGATACGCCGAATGGCTTCCGATCAACAGGACGCTGAAAAATTCACACGCTCCTGTTACCTACAAGAGCAAGGGACTCGCCGAACTTCTCGGGATGGAGAACTTGTACATAACCCTGTCCGGCTACGTTCCAAAGCGTGGCGCCAAGATGGAGACCTGCTCGTTCAAGGAGACCGAGGCGTTCTCAGTCTGCGCAAGGCTGCCGAAAAACGACAAGCACATCCTCGTTGTCCAGTCCGCTGGCAATACCGCCAGGGCCTTCGCACGTGTCTGCTCAGACAACGACATTCCGATCGTGATCTGCATCCCGAACGACAACATCAGCGACCTTTGGTTCCTGAAGAAACTGAAATCTTGCGTGAAGGTCATAGCAACCCCAAACGGCACAGACTATTACGATGCCATCGCCCTTGGAGAGAAGCTATGCAAGGATTCCCGCTATCTGGCCGAAGGAGGCGCGAAGAACATTGCCAGAAGAGACGGAATGGGAACCACTTTGTTGAGTGCAGTGGAGGTTATCGGACGTATTCCTGACGCATATTTCCAGGCTGTCGGCAGCGGAACCGGCGCGATCGCCGCATGGGAAAACGCGTGCAGGCTTGCCAAGGATGGCCGCTTCGGCGATAACAAGATGAGGGTTTACTGCGCTCAGAACGCCCCGTTCACCCTTATGTACGATTCCTGGAAAGCCGGATCAAGAGACCTCGTGCCGATCACTCCGGAAGAGTCCAGAAAGAGCGCTGAGGTGATCCTCGCAAAGGTTCTTTCCAACAGAAAGCCACCGTACAGCCTTGCCGGAGGCTTGTTTGACACTCTCAAGGAGTCCAACGGCGACTTCTTCAAGGTCACCAACGACGACATTGTCTATTGGATGCTCCAGTTCTTCAACAAAGAGGGCTACGACATATTCCCGGCCGCCGCTTCCGCTGTCGCCGCTTTGAAGAAAGCTCTCGACGAGGGTACAGTCAAGAAAGATGAGACTGTAATGCTGAATATCACAGGCGCGGGAATGCTTAACGCCACAAGCAAAGGCTTTGAGCTGAAGAAACCAGATCTGATCCTCAGCACAGAGCTCTCCGCAGAGGAGGTCATCGCCAGCGTGGACCGCTTGTTTTAATTCGTGAGATATTTCGCCTCGATTGGGGCAGCAAAAAACTGAATTCCAAATTTTGCACGTTACCAAAATTTGAAATTCAGTTTTTCTGCTGCTTGAAAGGCCCTGGCAAAACAGAAATAAGACACATAACAAAAATGTTTACATAGATAACTAATTTGTTTTTAGTATTACAAAACAAGCAAATAGCAAACAAATCGCATAATGAACGAAAAACCGCGCCGCGTTCAGAAAATAAAAATTCCCAAATTTTGGTAACGTGCAAAATTTGGGAATTTTCTATTTTTGAACGCCCTCTTCGGGCGTGATATTGCGTTGATTTCTACAACAGAGTCGCTTCTAAAGTTATTCCTGGCGAAGCGGCTCACCGGAGACGAGACGCTCCTTGGACTCAACCGGATTGGAATAGATGCGAAGGAATATGTCACGGAGTTCGGCACGGTTGAGACGACGCTCGACCTTATCCAGCCGATGCTCAGTATATTCAGTAAACTTCTCCACATCCTCCGGAGTATAGAGCTCCGCATACTTATAACTGTGATTTACAAGGTCATAAGCGATGTAGTTCGTCTTCCAAAGCTGATAGCCGGCGATGATCCTCTTGTCAACAGCGTGTCTGATGGCCTGATAACGGTCATTCTTATCGCAATGCGAAGCCAACTCGATCTCGTCCGGGGTTATCGGCAGACCGAAGTTAAGATGCACGTCACCTTTCTGCTGGCGGATACCCATAACAATGCTATGCATATCCTCGGTGCGTGTCTTTACATATTTCTGAGTCCTGGAGATAAGAATCTCACGCGCCTTGCGGACATCGCACGGTTCATATTCATAAGAGATGCTGAGAGGAACAATGTTCAACTCGGAAAAGTTCTCTTTGAACGACTTCGTGCCGCTCATATCCAGCATCTTCAGCAAGCCCTGCTCCGTAGTGTCGATTCCGTCTTTTGTGCGTCCCTGCCTCTGAGCCAACCATATAGAAGATTTACCTGAAGTGATGGTTTGACGGATGTATTTGGACAGAATCTGTGAGGACAGATAGAGTTCCCTTGCCGAAATCCCGCGGATAACACGGATCATCCTGTTGGAGCGGAGAAGATATTCAACAGTCTTGCTCTGCTTGATGAGGTTGTCACCGACACAGATCTCCGTCATCGGGATTCCGTTCCTGAAAAGTACCTGCTGGGTGATGGCCGGATCAAGGATGATGTCCCTGTGATTGGACATCGCAAGGAATTTGCCTTTGATCTCCTTGACATAACTTATGCCATCGTATGAGAAGTTGTGGATTGTGTTGTCCATAACCCAGGACACCGCCTTGTTCATCACAATTTCCTGGAACTCATCGATATTATGCACACTCTTCAATGCGTTCCGAAGGAAAAAGATCGGCTCGTCAGGGAAAAGATATTCGGAAATAGCCAGCACAGCGGGATGATTCGCGACCTTGTTCAAGGCCTCGACCGCCTCAGCATCGTTGTAAGGACAGATGCTTTCGAATTCAGATGAATCAGCCATAATAAATCATCGTTAGTAATCTTTGCAAATGTAAGCAATTTACTTAACATTCGCAAAGGCTTGTAACCATCAATCCACAAAGGACTTAAGAAGTACGGCGGAAAAGAAGCGAGCTGTCGCCGTAGCTGAGGAACCTGAAGCCGTGCCCGAGGGCATAGTCGTAGATGGTCTTCCAGTCACCACCGACAAACGCTGAAATCAGCAGAATCAGAGTGCTTTCCGGTTGGTGGAAATTTGTTATCAAAAGGTCGACAAGCCTGAAACGGAAGCCCGGCACAATGATGATTCTTGTGCCAACCTTAAGCTCATTCAGCCCGTTGTTCTCCAAATAAGAGATTATGGCGTCCAACGACTCTTCCAATGAATATGAATATTCACGCTCATAAGGAGCCCACTGGCCCACATCCTCCGGCTTGCCTTTCTCGATGCAGCTTACACCGACATAGTACAATGATTCCAGAGTACGTACGGAAGTCGTACCGACCGCAATCAGCTTGCCTTTATTGGCCTTTATGCGCTTGAGAAGGTCAAGAGTGACCACAAACGGCTCCCTGTGCATCGGATGATCAGCCACATCCGAACTCTTGACCGGAAGGAAAGTGCCGGCTCCGACGTGAAGGCAGACATTCTCACAGTCAATGCCCTTGGCGGCGATATTGTCCAATACAGACTGCGTGAAATGCAGTCCGGCCGTAGGGGCGGCCACAGAGCCGCGAATATGAGCGTACAGGGTTTGATAACGTTCTGTGTCAATCGATTCCGTCTCACGATTGAGATACGGAGGAATCGGGACAGTGCCGCACAGTTCCAGCACTCTGGAGAAAGGAATCCCGCCATCCCAAAAAAACTCCACGATTCCCGTCTCGCCGTTACGCTCGACAAGGATGGCTTTCAATCCCATCGCGGAGATAGCCTCATCACTATCAGGGTTATACAAGGAAAGAACGTCATTCTTCCAACGCTTAGCGTTCCCGATCACGCATTTCCAACGACAACGCTCCGTCGCTGCGAAAGCGGTGTTATATTCAGGAGGATTGACAGGCTCAAGGCAGAAAATCTCGATGTGCGCGCCGGTCTCACGCTGAAAATGAAGTCTGGCGGGCACAACCTTGGTGTCATTGAATATCATAAGAGAGCCTGAAGGCAAGAGAGAGGGAATATCCTTGAATATATACTCGCTGACATTGCCGTTCTCATAGCGCAGAAGCTTTGAGGCATCCCGTTCCGCAAGCGGATATTTCGCGATCCGCTCGTCAGGAAGTGGGTAGTTGTAGTCCTCAATTTTTATTGAAGGTATCATCTCGTTGAGATTTTAAAATTCCATACAAAGTTAACCTAAGTATAAGAAATATCAAATTCTCGGAGAAGTCACATTTCTAAACATTTTAACAGCAAAAATAGGTTTACAAAACTCAAAGTGTTATTTACTTTTGTAAATATAACCAGCAAGGGTGAAACAAATTACTTTTGTGCAATAAGGAATAGTAATCAATATAGGTTATTGTTTGCAATATATTGATTATCTGATTATTTATTGAATTTTAATGAAATTCACATATAGGTATTGAGTGTAAATTCGGGATTTAATTGTTAGTTTACAGTAATTCTCTATATAAATACAAGAATATTTATATTCTTTATCAATTAATTATATTCACTCATTGAAATTTATTTCTAATTAAGTTACGTATTATATGTATTCCATTTCACTTTTGTAACAATCATCTTTTAGTTGATTTTTACAATTTATTATGTTATTTTTGTAAACAAATCACTTTTGTAATGAACACTAGATTGCAGCGATTTTTGGATGCCGAGAATATCACACAGTCGCAGCTTGCGGAAAGATTAGGTGTGGCCAAGGCCAGCATATCACATATTCTTGCGGGAAGGAACAAGCCGGGGTTTGATTTCATACAAAGTATGGCTCAAAACTACCCCGACCTGAATCTTGATTGGCTGATCGCAGGAAAGGGTAAAATGTACAAGAGTCAGAACTCCCCTCAAGCGCCACAGCTCTCCGAGGAGCCGCGATTGTCCACCACAGGCAAGGACAGCGGCCGATTATTCGATTCTCAAGAGCCAGATTTGTTTCCAGAAGAGCCGGAAACTATTGATAATAAGCCTCAAACAGAGCAAGTCTCCCCTGCCGAATCCAAACCAGACACGCCAAGGATCACAAAGATTCTGGTTTTCTATGACAACGGAACGTTCAAGGAGATCGATTGACGGAATGTTTGAGAAGAAATCCCTTCTGTGTTCTGCTGATTTTGTCTAAATTTGTCGTCACAAACCTTGGTGTGGAAAACCAAGGCAAGTGCAGAAAAACATCAATGAATATGTACAGACAACTCATCAGGCCGATTTTGTTCAAATTCTCACCGGAAACGGCGCATAATCTCACTTTCAAAGGGCTCGGACTTCTACGGCGGATTCCTTTCGCCGGAAAACTGATGAAGCTGATTTACAGCCACAAGACTCCATCGCTGTCAAGGAATGTGTTCGGGATCAATTTCCCGTCGCCCGTCGGTCTGGCCGCCGGTTTGGACAAGAACGGAGAGTTTTACAACGAGCTGTCGTGGTTCGGATTCTCGTTCATCGAGATCGGTTCCCTGACTCCGGAGGCTCAGCCGGGCAATCCCAAGCCTCGACTGTTCAGGCTCCCGCAGGACAACGCTATCATAAACAGGATGGGGATCAACAACAAAGGCATCCAGAACGCGATCAGACATATTCAAAAGGATCCGCCAAAGACGATTATCGCGGCGAGCATAGCGAAGAACAGCACCAGCGCCTCGGACGAGGACACCATCGCTGACTACAAGAAGGCGTTCTCGTATATGTACGACTTTGTGGATATGTTCACGATCAATGTCTCCTGCCCGAATGTTCACGGCCTGCAGAATCTTCAGGACGTGTCATACCTGTCGGATATTCTCGATCCGTTGCTGGATTTAAGGATATGCTACGATGCCTATAAGCCGATTCTGGTCAAGGTCTCCCCTGACATTCCGACAGAGGAACTGGACGAAATCCTGAAATACTGTATGCAATCAGGAATCGACGGAATCGTGGCCGGCAACACGACCAGATCCCGTGAGGGGCTCACGACAAACAAGGATAGAATAGAGAAAATCGGCAACGGAGGGCTCTCCGGAGCTCCTTTGTACGAGAAAAGCCTCGCTATGGTCAAGCATATTCATCAGTTCTCGTCCGGAAGGCTGCCGGTAGTGGGTGTCGGTGGAATAATGTCGCCGGAGCAGGCCAAGGAAATGCTGGACGCCGGAGCGAGTCTGATAGAGATCTACACCGGTTTCATCTACGAAGGACCTTCAATAGTGAAGAAGATCAACAAATACCTTGAAAACAACAGTTTGACAAAATAAAATCTGAATATGGCAAACGCATCGATCTGCACTATCGGCGACGAGATTCTGATCGGCCAGATAGTGGACACCAATTCCTCGCATATTTCCCGGGCGCTTGAGGAGATTGGCGTGAAAGTCACAAGAATGACCTCTTTCGGGGATGACCACGACGAGATTATGGACAATCTAACAAATGAACTTACACACAACGAGATAGTCATAACTACCGGAGGTCTTGGTCCAACCAAGGACGACATCACGAAAGCGGCTTTGGCTGAGATTTCCGGAAGCAAGGGTTATGTGATGAATGAGGGCCAGCTCAAGATGGTCCACGCGATCCTTCACGCAAGAGGACTCGATGTTCTGGACATCAACAAGGCACAGGCGCTCGTCCCGGACACTTGCGAAGTGATTGTAAACCACCTTGGCACGGCTCCGATTATGGTGTTCCGCTTCCCGGAGGAAAGATTCGGACATCAGGCCACACTCTATGCCCTGCCAGGCGTTCCGTTTGAGGCTGTCGGAGCCATTCCGGAAGTGATCAAGGACGTTAAAGAGCACAACGCGCTTACGGACATATTCCATAAGTGCGTGATGGTCTTCGGGTTGGCTGAATCCGCGCTTTCCAAGGAAATTGAGTCTTGGGAGGACAGTCTGCCGGAGGATATGCACCTTGCCTACCTGCCTAATCCTTTGACAGGAGTCCGTCTCAGGCTTTCCATTTACGGTGGGGACAAGGATGAGGAGGAAAGGCGCATTGATGAGCAATTCGCACTTCTTAGGCCGATTTTGGGTGACAAGATATATTCCTACAAGGACGACACGTTGGAGAACGCCGTTGGAGCATTGTTCCGTGGCTCAGGGATGACCCTCAGTGCGGCCGAGTCCTGCACCGGCGGCAAGATTTCCTCCTTGATCACCTCTGTTCCCGGAGCTTCAGAATATTACCTCGGCTCCGTCACCTCCTACGCCATCCCTGTCAAGGAAAAAGTCCTTGGAGTGCCAGAGGATACAATCAATGAATATGGAGTCGTAAGTTCCGAAGTGGCTGCAGCGATGGCTGAAGGAGTCAGAAATTTGACAGGGAGCACGTATGCTGTCTCGACCACAGGATTGGCTGGTCCTGGAGGCGACGAGCATAATCCTGTCGGCACGGTATGGATCGGAATCGCAGGCCCAAACGGGACGAAAACCGTCAAAAAGGTCTATAAAAACGACAGGAAAAGGAATATTGAGAGATTCGCCGCGGCTGCGCTCGATGAACTCAGGTTATTTATGCTCAGCGACCGCAAATAATTGAAAATAAATAGCAGTAACAAATTTGTTTATTAGACAAACATTTTTGTTACCGCTATTATTATGACTATTTGTGGGCTATTTTGTAGCCAAGGAGGTCACGTCATTGAACACTCTAAGGAAATTCTTGCCGGCAACCTTTTCAATCTGTTCATCAGAGTAGCCTCGACGTGACATCTCGTCAAAGATCACTCCGATTTTTGAGATATTCTCAAGTCCGGCTGGAGTAACCTCGATGCCATCGAAGTCGGTTCCGATTCCGACACTGTCTATGCCAGCCACATTAACGGCGTGGTCTATGTGATCCACAACATCCTTATAGGAAGGTCTTGGCAGAGCGGCGAACTCATCCTGCACAGTGTTCCAAGCGGCGGCTTTTTCCGGATTCAACGGATCATTGATCCAATCCTGCTCGGTCCAGCTCTTGGACTCCAGTCCGGAATCCGCCAGAGTCTTGGCGAAAGCATCCGAAAGAAATACAGGATAGAAATTGATTTGGATCACGCCGCCCTTGTCAGCAAGCGCGCGCAGCATCTCATCGGACATATTCCTTCTATGGTGCGCCAAAGCGCGGCAGCAGGAATGGGTGGAGACGATAGGAGCTCGGGAATATTCAAGGACATCGTAGAATGTCTCATCCGAGGCATGAGCGACATCGACGATCATTCCGAGACGGTTCATTTCAGCGACCACTTCCCTGCCGAACTGGCTCAATCCGTGCCATCGCTGTCCCTGAGCGGCGGAGTCCGCTATTTCATTGTCACCGTTATGGGTCAAGGTTATGTACCGAACCCCAAGCTTATGAAAAACCCTGAGCAAAGGGAGCGACTTTTGGATCGGAGCACCGTTCTCCATACCAATGAATATGGAAATGAGCCCTTTAGCCTTATTCCTCAGAGCGTCATCCGGTGAGAATGCAAGTGAGGCGGTCCCGGAATTTGCTTCAACGGCATCGTAGATCCGGCCGATCATTTCCAGAGCGTAGCGTGTGGCCGCGTCAGGTTGCAGGTCAGCTGATGTGTATAAGGCAAAAAAGGAGGCGTCGACTCCCCCCGCCTTCAGTTTCGGCAGGTCAACGTGCCCCCTTTCGTTATCTTTCCCAATGTCACGCCCCCGCATAATCATAGTCGGGGTATCGCAATGAGAATCAAGGATAAACATTATTTACGAGTGACGGTGGAATTCTTAATCTGGACAATCTTGATTGCAGGGTCGCCGGCATAGTTGACAGTCGCACCTTTCTCAAGATCCAATTCAAGAGTCTTGCCCGGAGTGACGTTAAGCTCCGCACCATCGAGAGACACTTCAACCGTGTTCACATTGAGAGATGAAGCGTCAATTTTGGAGGAATTACCCTTACCGGAGACTTTCAATGATTCAGCCTTGCCTGACAGTGAGAGATTCGCGCTTCCTCCTGTCGTCACCGAAGCCTTGGAAGCCTCTCCGTTGATTGTCAATGTCGCAGAGCCGGCATTGTTGACTTCAAGACTCTTGGCGGTATATTCAAGAACAACAACACCGTTCCCGTCACCGTTTACAGTGACATCATCAGCCTTGATGTGAATGGATGAAAGTTTAGCCTTCTTGGTGACATTGATATTCGCGGACTCGGCGTTCACTGTAAGGTTCGAGATGCTGGAATTGTCCTTAAGGTCGAGATTGAACTTGCCGGAATTAAGATCCGTTCTTGCGATGAATGTGCTATTGTCTGCCAATGAAAGCGAATTGAGAACAGGCATATAAACAATCACTTCAAGTGTAGGGTCGGCACTGTTCTTTCCCTTCAACTGTTTCTTGACTTCCTTTGGAATAGCTTTTTCGTCAAGACCGATGTAAAGGGTCCTGGCTTTGACATAACATTGAACATAACTCTCAAGAGCGTCATCCACTGTTGCGGATGTCTTGTAGTTCTCGCTCTCAACCATCGTCACCTTGAATCCGTTTGAAACGGAAACAGCGTCAAACTCTGAGTACTCGTGCTCGATTGTTCTGGTCTGTGCCAGACAGAAAGCAGCTGAAGCCAAAGTCAAAGCAGCCGCAGCCACCACCTTGTTAATCAATAGTTTCATAATGATATTAATTAAAACCTAACTATCTAATTTCTCCATTAGGGACTCCCATTCAGCGGTCTTATGATCAAGCTCACGCTTGTCCTCAAGATAACTTCTGGTCAGTTCCATTATGTCATCGCCGGCTCCAGGATTGGAGAGAACTTTCTCAATATCCTTCATCCTCGCCTCGATTTTCCCAATTTCTGATTCCAGGAAATCAACACGATGCTTGATCCTGCGTATTTCTTTGGAATCACTACGCCTTTGCTCGAATTCCTTCTGGGCCTGTTCCTTTTTAATACAAGCGTCATCCTTGGAGACGGTGGCATTTTTTTCCACAGCAACATTGGCGGAGGATGTGGAAAAACGCCTCTCCAGTTCCTGCAGGTTCTCTATCTTTCTCTTTTCCAAGAACTCGCTCACGCTTCCGATATGCTCCTTGACCCGTCCGTCGCGGAACTCGTACATCTTGTCAACCAATCCTTCAAGGAAATCACGGTCGTGGGAGACAACAATCAGCGTGCCATCGTATGCCTTCAAAGCTTGTTTGAGAATATCCTTGGACTTGATGTCCATATGGTTGGTCGGCTCATCCAATGCAAGCACGTTGTATGGCTGGAGCATAAACTTGGCCATTCCAAGCCTTGCGCGCTCGCCGCCTGACAGGACACTTACCTTTTTGTCGATGTCCTCGCCACGGAACAGGAACTGAGCCAGAATGTCACGAAGCTTGTTCCTGACATCTCCGACCGCGATGTTGTCAAGGGTCTCCCAGACGGTAAGATTACGGTCAAGGATGTCCTCCTGATTCTGAGCGTAATAACCAATAGAGACATTGTAGCCAGTCTTGGCCTCTCCGCTGATAGGCTGCAACTCCCCCATTATCACACGCATAAGCGTGGTCTTACCCTCACCGTTGCGTCCGATCAAAGCGACCTTCTCTCCCCTTCTGACCTCTATGTCGGCATTTCTGAATACAACCTTCTCCGGATATCCTACTGTCAGATCCTTACCTTGGAAGACAATGTCTCCCGAACGCGGGGCAGGCGGGAACTTAACCGTCAAAGTGACGTTGTCCGTCTCGTCAATCTCCACTCTTTCAAGCTTTTCAAGCTGCTTGATCCGGGACTGGACCTGATTGGACTTGGTCGGCTTGTAGCGGAAACGGTTGATGAAATCCTCCGTCTTCTCTATCATCTTCTGCTGGTTCTCGTAAGCCGCCACCTGCTGCGCAAGCCTTTCCTTCCGCAACTCGACATATTTGCTGTAAGGAACCTTATAGTCGTGAATATGTCCGAGCATAATCTCGACGGTACGGTTTGTGACAGTGTCAAGGAACTTCCTGTCGTGGGAAACCAGCAACAACGAACCACGATGTCCCTTAAGGTAATCCTCCAGCCATTCAATAGACTCGATGTCAAGATGATTCGTAGGCTCGTCCAGAAGCAGTACATCCGGCTCGGACAACAGGATCTTTGCAAGTTCTATGCGCATATTCCAACCTTGGCTGAAGGTCTCGGTCTTCCGCCCGAAATCCTCGTCTTTGAAGCCAAGGCCAAGAAGTGTCTTTTGAGCCAAAACCTCAGGAGGCTCCGACTGACTCATCGCCATCACGTCAGTCAGATCGTTGAGACGATTGATCAATGACATATAAGCCTCAGACTCATAGTCAGTCCGTTCTGCCAACTGTGCATTGATACCGTCAAGTTCCGCCTGTATTTCGGTGATATGGTCAAAAGCGGTCAATGTCTCCTCCATCACAGTCCTTCCCTTGTGATGCTCCATTATCTGAGGCAGGTAGCCGATGCGCAGATCGTTCGGCTTGTCTATGCTTCCGGAGGTAGGAGACTGAAGCCCGCAGATGAGTTTCATAATCGTGGACTTACCGGCTCCGTTCTTGCCGACAAGGCCGATCTTGTCCTTCTCACTTATGTGGAAGTCTATGCTGTCAAGTAAGGTGTAGCCACCATAGGCTACCGTCAAGCCATTTATAGATATCACTTTATGCCTCCTTTTTCTCTAACGCCTGACTTCCTTCCTCTGGAGGGGCCGGCTTGCAACACATAACACAAACCTCATACAGTATCAGCAACGGAGCCGCCGCTATGAGCATCGACATCGGATCGGCCGGTGTGATTATGGCGGCGATGCAGAGTATCACGACAATAGCGTGCCTGCGGTATTTTATCAGGGTTTCCCTCGTGACTATTCCGAGCTTGGAAAGGATCACCACAACTATAGGAAACTCAAACACAATGCCGAACGCCAGCACAGTTGAAGTGAACATTGAGATATATGAGGTCAGAGAGATTGTGTTCATCACATCATCGCTGACCTTGTATCCCATAAAGAAATTCAAGGAAATCGGAACTATCAGGTAGTAACCTATCACAAGCCCCAGATAGAACAGGAACGAGGCTGACAGGAACGCGCCGCGGACAGCCTTCTTCTCATTCCTGTACAAGGCGGGAGCGATAAACTTCCAGATCTCAAAGCAGACGTATGGGAATGACAGAATAAACCCCAACTCAAACGCAACCTGAAGATGCACGAAGAACTGGGCGGAAATGTCCAGATTCACCAACGACATCTGCATATCCCCCATTCTCAACCATTTATAGATGAAGAAGTCACTTTTTGTCGGAGCAAGGATGATGTCGTCAAAAACCAGTGACTTGAAACAGAATACAACGACGCTGACAAGTGTAATGACAAGCACTGAGCGGAACAATGTTCCCCTCAGCACTTCCAGATGGTCCCAGAAGGACATCTCAGTTTCCTGAGCCGCCATTATTTCTTGTCGATCTTCTCGATCTTGTCCGGAGTCTTGGCTGTGGAGTTGAGATCCTTGTCGATGTCACTAATCTGGTTCTCAACCTCGTTCATTCCCTCTTTGAAACTCTTCACTCCTTTTCCCAAACCTTTCATCAGTTCTGGAATCTTCTTTCCTCCGAAAAGCAGAATGATGACAAGGGCGATAATCACCACCTGCCACGGGCCAACAACACCCAAAGGAACAATAAAAAACATAGTCTAAACTATTTAAGTGTTAAAAAAATCTTTACCAAATATCATTTGTCATTGATATGAGCCTCAATCGCTTCCACAAGCTTCTCCGGACAACGGGTCGGCCGGCCGGTAGCCTTATTGAGAAACCCCAATGTCACATTACCTTCCACGCAAAGCGTGCCGTCCTGATTGTAAACCGCCTGCCTTACACGGAGTTTCGCCATAGGCACCTCATCGATCATAGCGACAGCCCTGACCACATCACCCATCTTAGCCGGGAACCTGTAGCGGCATTCCACGGTGACTATCGGAATGGTCACACCATCCTCCTCACATTTCTCTATCGGGTAACCGCACTCGACCATCAGGTTGTTCCTCGCACACTCGAAGTACCGGATGTAATTCGAGTGATGGACGATGCCCATCTGGTCAGTTTCGTAGTATCTGACAGGAAAAGATGTCTCAGAATATACCATAACAAAATTGTTAGTACCTAAAACAAATATGTTTTACTATTTGTTTATCAAAGAAGCAAGCGCCTTCTCGTAACTTTCAATCTTGGAAAGGCTGTCAGCCTCCTTCTTGCGTTCCAAAGCGACGACCTTCTCCGGAGCGTGAGCCACAAAGCTCTCGTTGGACAGCTTTTTCCTCACAGACTCAAGGAATCCACGCTGATGCTCAAGCTCGGTCTCGATCTTTTTGATCTCCTCCTCGACATCCACAAGTCCTTCTAGCGGAACGAAGAGCTCAACCGTGCGGACAAGCAGCGACACTCCGGCGGCGTCACCGAAATCAGCCACACTCTCTACCGAGGAGATGTTGGCCAGCTTGGTGACCACAGGGAGCATATTCATAGGAAAATCGCCCTTAACCTTCAAGGCAAGGCTTTCCTTCGGAGAGATGTTCTTCTGCTGACGGATTCCGCGGATCCCGTTCACAGCCTCCTGGGCCATTCCGAATTCCTCGATAATCCTTGCATCAACTGATCCAGCCTTAGGAGTAGGCTGGTACATAATGGTCTCCCCTTCCTTGCGCTCGGACATAGACTGCCAAAGTTCCTCAGTGATGAACGGCATCACAGGATGGATCATCTTCAGCAATTTCTCAAAGAATATGATCGTGGCGTCATACGTTGACTTGTCAATGCTCTCGCCATAAGCAGGCTTGACGGCCTCAAGGTACCAGGCGCAATATTCATCCCAGAAGAGTTTGTAGATGCTCATCAGGGCATCCGAGATCCTGAACTTGGAATAATGATCCTCGACCGCTGCTATGGTCTGGCTCAACTTATTCTCAAACCAGCTTACAGCTAACTTATTGACCTCGCTCTGCTGAAGCTTATCATCAATTGTCCAACCTTGCACCAGACGGAAAGAGTTCCATATCTTATTGCAGAAATTCCTGCCCTGCTCGACCTGCGACTCATCATAGAATATGTCGTTGCCGGCTGACGAGCAAAGCAGCATACCGATCCTCACGGCATCGGCTCCGTACTTGGCGATGAGATCAAGCGGGTCTGGAGAGTTGCCAAGGGTCTTGGACATCTTCCTGCCGAGCTTGTCGCGGACGATTCCCGTGAAGTAAACGTTACTGAACGGAATGTCGTTCATAAACTCATCACCGGCCATAATCATTCTGGCAACCCAGAAGAAGATGATGTCCGGACCTGTAACCAAGTCATTTGTAGGATAATAGTATGCGAGATCCTTGTTTGGCTGATGGTCAGGATGTCCAGGCTTCTGAGGATCGAACACCGAGATCGGCCAGAGCCAGCTTGAGAACCAGGTGTCAAGCACATCGTCATCCTGCCTGAGATCAGCTGCGGTCAAGGCCGGATTGATCTTCTGAGCCACAGCAAGAGCCTTTTCCGGAGTCTCCTCGACAACTATCTGCCCGTCAGGAAGATAGTAGGCCGGGATTCTTTGTCCCCACCAAAGCTGACGGGAGATGCACCAGTCGTGGGCGTTCTCCATCCAATGACGATATGTGTTGCGGTACTTGTCCGGAATAAGCTTGATCTTGCCGGACTCGACGCTGTCAAGAGCCTTTGCGGCAAGGTCTTCCATCTTCAGGAACCACTGTGCGGACAGCTTCGGCTCGATGACCGCATTGGTCCTTTCCGAATATCCCACCGGGGAAGTGTATTCCTCCACCTTGACGAGATTGCCGGACTCCTCCAGCATCTTGACTATCTTCTTTCTGGCCTCGAAACGATCCTCGCCGACCATAATCTGAGCCTTCTCGTTAAGGCGGCCGTGGTCATCGATGATGTCCATAACCGGCAGATTGTGGCGGAGTCCGATCTCATAGTCGTGGGCATCGTGTGCCGGGGTGACCTTAAGGCATCCGGTACCGAAATCCATCTCCACATAGCTGTCCTCGATGACAGGAATCTCCCTGTTGATCAACGGGATGAGCACCTTCTTGCCTTTCAGCCAATGATGTCTCTCATCGGCCGGGTTCACGCAGATGGCGGCATCGGCCATAATCGTCTCAGGACGGGTCGTGGCGATCACGAGATACTTGTCCGTAGGATTGCCGTTACCGTCGGAGATATAATATTTAAGGTGATAGAAATGGCTCTTGGTGTCCCTGTGGATGACCTCGTCGTCACTGATGGCGGTCAAGGCTACCGGATCCCAGTTAACCATACGCACACCTCTATATATCATACCTTTCTTATAGAAATAGCAGAATGTGGCGATCACGGCGTCGGAAAGCTCAGGCTCCATCGTGAACCTTGTACGGTCCCAGTCGCAGGAAGCTCCCAGCTTGCGGAGCTGCTTGAGAATTATTCCCCCGTGCTCCTCCTTCCATTCCCAGGCATATTTCATAAACTCCTCACGGGTAAGGTCTTCCTTGGATATTCCCATACCCTTGAGCTTGGCCACAACCTTGCTTTCCGTAGCGATGGAGGCATGGTCCGTACCAGGCACCCAGCAGGCATTCTTGCCGTCCATCCTGGCCTTGCGGATCAACACATCGTTAAGCGTGTTGTTCAGCACGTGACCCATATGCAGGATTCCCGTCACGTTAGGCGGCGGGATTACTATCGTATAAGGCTCTTTCTCATTCGGCTCAGAGTGGAAGCACTTGTGCTCGGTCCACCAGGCGTACCATTTGTCTTCTACTTCCGCCGGATTGTACTTCGCGGAAAGTTCTTTTTTCTCGCTCATATTACTGCTTATAATATACAAAGTTTACAAATATAGCACATTTTTCACTAAATTTGCTTCAAAAATACATACATACTATGGAAGAAAAGAAAGAAATAAGTCTGGAGATCCGTCCGGAAGTAGCAAAAGGCACATATTCAAACCTTGCGATCATCACCCACTCGCACAGCGAGTTCATCATCGACTTCGCGACAATCCTTCCCGGCCTGCCTAAGCCGGACATCAGCAACCGCATCGTGATGACTCCGGAGCACGCCAAAAGGCTTCTTAACGCATTGATGGACAATGTCACAAAGTATGAGGCCCAATTCGGTCTCATCAACCTCGGCGGCGGACAGCCACAGGGCGGCGGCACCTTCAATCTCGGCGACCTTCCTAACTTCGGTCCTAACGGAGCCAAATCATAACTTGAAATGACTGATTTCAAGAATATCAAAGCGTTCACGTTCGACATCGACGGCGTGATGACTGACGGTGGCATCCTCGCCGATCTGGAAGGCCAGCTTTACAGGACTTTCGACGCGAAGGACGGATTCGCCGTCAGGATGGCTTGCCTGAACGGATTCCCTGTCGGTGTGATCACCGGAGGCCGCTCACAAAGCATACGGGCAAGGTTCAGCAGCAACGGAATCAATCCCGAGGACATCTATCTTGGATCCAGAAACAAGATTGAGGACTTCGAGGATTTCTGCAGGAGACATCACCTAAAGCCCGAAGAAGTAATGTACTTCGGAGACGATATCCCGGACATCGAGGTCATCAGGGCAGCCGGAATTGGAGTATGCCCCAACGATGCCGTCGAGGAAGTCAAGGAGGCAGCGGACATCATCTCGGACCGCCCTGGCGGAAAGGCCTGCGTGCGCGAGTATATGGAGAAGGCGATGAAAGCCCAAGGTCGCTGGGTCTTCGACGCGATCGCCTACAAGAAAAAATTCTAATGAATATGGACACTCACGGAAAGAGGATCATACTGGCTTCAAACTCACCTCGCCGCCGCGAGCTGCTCGCCGGCCTTGACATCGAGTTCACGGTTGACACAAGCACATCATTCGTAGAGCAATATTCACCTGACACTCCGCACGTTAAAGTGCCGGAATTGATGTCCGAGGGTAAGTCATTAGGCTTTCACAGAGAGCTTGAGGCGGATGAGATTCTCGTCACTTCCGACACTATGGTGCTGTGCGGAACAGAGATCCTCGGCAAGCCGCGCGACAGGGCCGACGCCGTAAGGATGCTCAAACTGCTTTCCGGACGTGAGCATCAGGTCATCACCGCCGTGACGATCCGCGACAGCTACAGGACGAAGACATTCTCCGTCACTTCAGATGTCTATTTCAAAAATCTGTCCGACAGCGAGATAGACTACTACATCGACAACTTCAAGCCTTTCGACAAGGCTGGAGCATACGGAATCCAGGAGTGGATCGGCTATGTCGGCATCACCAGGCTGGACGGCTCGTTCTACAATGTTATGGGTTTCCCTACACAAAGATTTTACGAGGAGCTGCAAAGTTTCCTGAATTAGGAATATGAGAACCGGAATCCAAGGCGGCATATTCATTAAAGCGCTCGCTGGCACATTCATGGCACTTTGTGTCTCAATGATATGCGGATGTAATCCCGATGCTTTTGTCAGTCACATCAGCCCTTCGGCACGATCTTTTGAGATCTCCGATGACGGTGATTCCATCACCATAAAGTTCCGGACCAGCGAATGGAACCTGCATTCAGTGGAAAAAGACGGGAAGGCGACATATCCTGGCCTGTCGTCAGAGTCGGCTCAAACAGACAAGGATGGTAAGCAGACCATACAGATTGGCGATTACAGACTGCAAGTCAAGAAAAACGGTAAGAAAGAGTTGTCGGTTTTTCTGCCGCCTAATTTCACGGGGAAGGAGAATCTAATCAAGTTGTTCATTACCAACAACTACGAATATGACTCTGTGGCTGTCAGACAGGCCGCTTGCATCGGCTATGTTCTTGAAGGAATAGATTGGGACACAAACGCAAGACGTTTGAACGAAGGCAGTGACCTAAAGGAGGGTTGGGGGCCGATGTCCATCATAAACCCGGGACCGGACACATTGTTCTTCGACAAGGCTGTCTTCGGCGGGGCGACAAGGAAGATTGAGTTTACCGGAGACTCTGATTTCGGTCTTTACTGCGATGATTTCTACGTTCCTATACCGGATGGAATCCTTTCGGAAAACGACAGTCCGGTCTTCAACGGTGAAGAGATCACGTACCATCTTTCAACAATTTTCGAGTATCCGTACAAGAACGACAAGATTGTCAGGATGACATTCCCGCCAACCGAGACTGAACACCGGTACTATAAAATGTTGTGGGGATACGAGTCCTACGAGATAGGTTACACGATGCGTGTGAAGAACAAATCGACCGGTAGGATTCATACTATAAAAGGCACTATGACTAGCGATTGCCCCACCGGGAAGTATTATCTGGTCTATGAAAAGAGATGAGAGCGAATATATTAATGAAATTGGCCGCTGTCCTTCTGATCACGACAGCCGGCAGCCATCAAGCGGCAGAAGCGCATAGCGCTGATTCTTCGAAATTTACGCATCACGTCAGAGTCAATGTACGCCCTTCGTATCTTCTGCCGACGCACCGTTTTTTCAGAGGGGAGAACGAACTGGGGAAACGGCTTGACAAGAGTGGTTCGGCCCATCTGCAATATTCATTCTCATTTCCGTCCGGCAGTCATTTCGGGAAATTATACCCTACGGCGTATCAAGGGTTTGGAGTCGCCTTCAACACGTTCTTTGACCATAAGGAGATTGGAGATCCGGCGGCTGTCTATGTCTTTCAGGGTGCAAGGCTCGCTCAGATTTCCCAAAAGCTTTCTTTAGACTACGAATGGAATTTCGGAGTGTCTTTCGGCTGGCATCCTTACGACCCGTATGCGGATCTGCATTCCTATGTAAATGAATATAATATGGTGGTCGGATCAAGGGTCAACGCCTACATCAATTTCGGACTCTTGCTTTCCTGGAGACCATTCGACAACTGGACTCTTTCCGCGGGAGTAGATCTTACACATTTCTCGAACGGCAACACGTACTATCCAAACGCTGGAGTCAACACCGTTGGTGGAAGGATAGGGGCGAGCCGAAGCTTTGGCCCGACAAACACGAATTCCAGGACAAACGCCCAAATCATCAATGAATATTCATCTTTGAAAAACCTCAGGTTCGCTGAAAGGATGTCCTATGACATTCTCATATATGGAGCAGGAAGGGCCAAGGGGTTGATATGGAATGACACTCCATACATTGCCGAAGGAAAATTCGGCATACTCGGGCTAAACATAAGCCCTCTCTATAGGGTGAACAAATTCTTCAGGACAGGAGCGTCGCTTGATGTGCAGTACGATGAAAGCACCAATGTCGGTGAATATGTTGCCGGAACAGGAGATGACGGAAATATCCGTTTCTACCGTCCTCCACTCAACGAGCAGCTTGGCATAGGACTTTCATTGAGAGCGGAGTTCGTGATGCCGATATTCTCTGTCAACATAGGATTCGGACGGAACATCATCTACAAGGGTGACGAGCTTAAGGGATTCTACCAGACTCTCGCCCTCAAGACCGGCATATACAAGGGTCTTTATCTTCACATCGGCTACAAACTTCACGATTTCCACGACCCGAACAACCTGATGCTCGGCTTCGGATGGAGATTCGGAAATAGATAATTATCATTAATTTACGATGAATATGATACCTGACTGGGCAAAAGAGTTGAACTGTTCGATAACCGTCTGTGACAAGGACGGGGTCATCGTCTATCAGAATGACCGCGCGGTCGAACAGTACAGGAAACGTGGCGACCTTATCGGCAAGAATCTGTTCGACTGCCATAACGAAAGATCCGCGGCCATCATCCGAGATCTTCTTGCGACCGGCGGAACCAACTCTTACACGATAGAAAAGAACGGGGTGCACAAAATGATATTCCAGAGCGCGTGGAAAGAGAACGGTGTTGTCGCCGGACTCTGCGAGATCTCAATGATCATCCCGGCGGATCTTCCGCACTTCATAAGGAAGTAATCTTCCACTCCTCAAAGAATTGAGGCTGACCTCTTCGCGTGGCCAGCCTCGATTCCATTTCACATATTCAGAAGTTTCTAAAGCAAGGATTTCCAATTCCTTGAATAGTAAGCGCGGTACAGGGAACGAAGCTCATCCTCAGCATCTTTCACCGGTTTACCCTCGGCTGAGAGCTCCGCTGTCTTTTGCAGAATCCTGTACTCAATGTCCTTGAATATGTAGAACTGAAGCCACCAACCATCACTGTAACGCTCCCGGAGCGTGGACGGATTCATCATCTTTCCATACCAGAAAGGACTCACATCGTATTTGGCGGCCACTTTCAAGGCTTCCTCAGCACCTTTCCAAAGACCGGAAGAGACCTTCCTGAAAAGGTTTGTGTAGTCCTTGTACTTCATCCCGGATACATCAATCACCTTACATACATCGCTGATTCCCAATTCTTTCAAAGATACGGTTGTCTCGTAGGAACAATCACCGTCAAGGTCGTAGCGGAATGTGTCAAAAAATCCGTTGTTGTCCGTGTCAATATATTCAACAGTCGCGAATTTTTCCGGAGCGACATTCTGGAAACGGCGGTCCCATCCTTGGAAATAGTTGGTATTCTGGTCAATGCGCCATACTCCCCTCTCGGCTCCGTAAAGGTGGATCCTGCCGTCGAATTGTCCGATGTAGATGTCACCGCCACCGGAAAAATCCGAATCCCATTCTCCTCTGTCGCCGGCGAAATCGGCCTGATTGTGGTTATCAACTCCACCCTGTTTGGAGCCGACCTTGAACGCATCCCTATCCTCATAGAGCTCAACCCTTTCCCAACGGCCGCAGTCGTCATCCTCGTCCCAGGCGAAGCGCGCCGAATCCCACTTTCCGTTCCAAGCATAATTGAAAGCGTTCTTACGGGACGGGAATATCAGTTCTGTAAGTTCCCTGACACGCGGGTCCGGGAAGAACCTATCTGCCTCAGGAAGGCCTCGCATATTCTTGAGCGGAAAGACTTCTGAGTGATATTCAAAAGCGTTCTTTGACGAATAATGAAGCGTCATATCGAAATCAAAGTCATTGCCGGGACAGTTGTCGTTGTCCATATCTATTCCGATGGAGAACCACCCCATACGTCCTTGATACTGGCGTTTTGGATAACCGGCAGCCTTTGCCTCCTCGGACGTGTACGGGACATCGCAATAGCGCAGGGCTATCTCCGTAAGTCCGTCTTTATCATAATCATAGAACAAGAAAGGATTCTCCCAGTTGTAGCGGAGATCGTAACAGTCAAGGGTCGTCCTGTGCATTTTCAGGAATGTCGAATTGCCGCTGTAGTCCGTGTAGAAGTCCGACAGTCCGTTCTTCTCCCAGCATTTGAGGGTCACAGAGTTCCAGTCAACGTAATTGAACACGCCATCGTGGTCGTCATCAATCACAACCATATAATGCGGAGAGTTCCATTCCTTTGGACCTTTCCCGCCTACCGTGTAGTCCAGAATGAACTGAATGTCAGCCTTTCCGTCACCGTTCAAGTCAGCGTGCTTGACAATGAAATCATATTTGCCGTCAGCGTTGCGGTCAACGAGGATGCAGTCATTGACGAAATCGCCCTCATTGTCCCCGTTTTTCATATTCCCGTCATCATCAAGCCACAGAACCGGCATATTCCCATTTATGATGGTTTTTACCGCATCCTGTTTCCCGTCACCGTTGAGATCCAGTTTCTCCGGGGTGTACCCCACAGGAGGCATAGGGAATCTGAATGGCTTGAGCTGCGTCGCGCTGTTCCAATAGTTCTGGGCACCGCAGGTGAACGACAGCGCCAATGCGCCCAGAAGCAAAACGTTTCTCTTCATCATATTAATCAAGTGTCATTAAAGTCAACAACGGAAAAACCTTGGCAAATATCAGAATATTCTTAAAGTATTCCTATTCGCCAAGGTCAATATGCTTCCACGAGGACAATAATGAGACTCTCGTGCAAGAAGAGCTATGCTTTCTGGAAGTTCAGTTCGAGTTTGAATTCCGTGGTAGCCTTCCAGATAGCCTCAAAATCCGAAGGCTTGCTGATTCCTACCAGTTCGAAAACGGCCTTGATAGTGGCCAGTTTTTGAAGTGTCTCCGGATCACCGGACGTGGCGAGTTCCTGCAGAAGCTGATCGAGAACAGGGAGAAGAGGCAAAAGCGGAGTGATGAACTTGTCACACATCTCCTTGTCCACATAAAGGCTCAAAGCGTCACCCTCATTTGTGAAACGGAACGCAAGACCTTTTGTCATAATCTCGGAAAGTGCCTCGTTCAAAGCATTGAGATCCACACCATAGGCCCCCAAGGCGGCGAGAGCGTTGAGTATTTCCGACGGATCATAACCACCTGTCTGGGTACCATCATCCTCATTAAGGGCCGAAATGTTAGGAACTATGTAAAGTCTGTCACCTAAAGCGTACCAGAAGGCAAGGTTTGCCATCGGAGAATCCTCCCATTCAGTGTGGCTGGCGTTGAATGTGAAACTGTCACCGTCAACACCTGGACGAAGCTCCAACAATTCCTTGATGTTAACGTCCTTGTCATCCTCATAATAACGGATAGTGACGTTTCCGTTGGCGTTGAAGGTAATCTGATCCAGCTTATCGGCCACCACAACCCCTCCGGCCGTGTTGACAAGCGTGCAAACCGTCCCGACACCAAGGTAAGAGCCGGCCTTCCAAGTCAAATGGACCGGTCCCTTCCCGCCGATGATCTTACATTTCCGTACGATGTTCCAACTGCCGGTCAATCCGGCTGAAGCCATTTCCGAGACTTCCGTGGCTGCTTTGATCTCAATCTCTCCATCAGTGGAAATACGACCGTTTACGGTAAGATTGTATATCGATGATTTCATCTCGCCGCGAACGGTAGCGGCGATGGACGGTGGCTCAGAAAGAGTTGTCTCACCATTGAATGACCAATGGGTCTCGTCATCCCTTTTAAGGGAAACCATCATATTCACATCCGAATATCCCGGGATCATCCCCATCAATGTCAGTTTGGCTTCATTCTCATTCTGAGGCACAAGAGCGGCCGAACCGGCACTCTTGACCTCATTGACGTAAAATGAAGCCTTCCCGCTTGTCGATGAAATCAATCCTTCAGGAATATCCTTCCATCCGTCATCGGCCTTGTCGCCGTTGCAGGAAGCGAACGCGAAAATTGACGCGGCGACCGCCATTAAAGTTAACAGTCTGTTTTTCATTGTACTCATAGTCTTTTGTTTTAGAATATTCAAATAATACTGTCAGGAATTGGACTTAGTGTCTTCCTCCTTTGGCAGCACGATTGTGCGGAAGCGCTTCTGACGGCGTTCCCAACGCTCGCGGGCAAACTGCTGCATATCAGTGGCCTGGTCGTTCTCATCGATGATCTCCAGACCGAGAATCGTCTCGATGATGTCCTCAAGGGTGATGATGCCCTGGAAACAGCCATATTCATCAATGATGAGGCCGATCTGTTCGTGCTTCTTGAGCAGTTCCTCCCAGATGTGGCCGCAGGAGTCCTCCTCCGTGAAGAAGGAGATCGGGCGCTTCAGTTCCACGAGACGCTTGTCGAACTCATCGTCCGCCAGTCCCTCAAGCGCGTCACTCAGAAGGATATAGCCGGTGATATATTCAGGAGAGTCCCCATAGACCGGAATCCTTGAGAAATGCAGGTAGGTCTCGTTCTTGTAGAAATTCTTCAGGGACATATTTTCCTGCGCTGTCATCGCCACAATTCTCGGAGTCATCACATCACAGGCCTTGACGTTGTCAAGTTTCATAATGTTCTGGATGACCTTGTTCTCGTCGGAGTCGATCACACCTTCCTCCGCACCGATGTTGGCCATCGCCGTCACCTCTTCCCTGCTGACTGTCGCCTCGTCCTCATCCTTGGTCATCAGATTGGTGATCAACCGGACCATTATCACAAGCGGCCACATAAGAACTGACAGGAATGATATGGCCGATGTCACAAAGCCCATAAGGTTCTTCCAATATGAAGTTCCGATGGTTTTAGGAACTATCTCGGAGAAGACCAGCACAAGCAATGTAGTCATCGCGGAGATGATTCCAAACCAGGTGCTGCCAAACAGGATGGTAGCCTGCCGTCCAACCGCGGCCGCGCCCAACGTGTTTGCAATTGTGTTCAAGGACAGAATCGCCGCCAGAGGTCTGTCAGGATCCGATTTGAATTTAAGGAACTTCTCCGCCGGCTTGTACCCCTGCTCCTTCCTCATCGTGATGTAAGAGATCGGTGTCGACATCAACACCGACTCCAGAAGCGAGCAAAGGAACGACACGCCAAGCGTCCCCAGCATATAAACTATAAGCAGAGCCATATAGGTTTTCAGTTAATTCTTACAAATATAGCATAAATTTCCTCTTTCCTACCAAAATACTGACACACGCTTTGTAAAAATCCTGTATGATGGCAACAACTCTTATTTACGCCGGAAACCTCACTCCAACATTTCCACCGATTTCAGATCCCCCAATAGATAGCAAAGCTGCTCTTAGAGGCATATTGGCTGAATATATAGCATATCTTTCCCAATGTTTTTCACCCCATCCAAGCTCTCATAGCCTTAAGCAATATAATGGACTGAATGTGATTCGCAAAAATCAGTTCCTTTTCTATAATGAATTTTATTCGTTTTCTAAAATGAGGCGACAAGTTACAGGAACCAACTTACCATCATTCCTGCCTGGTATCCAATTAGGCGATGACTCAACTATTTTTTTTATCATTTTATTGAGAGCAGTCAGTCGTGAAATCCAGCGCTTGGCGTCTCCGTCATATTGCAAGGTACGGCTGACTATTGCTGTCCCACGCCAACATTCACATCAAGGCTGACGGCCGGCGTCGTTATCTATCAACGACACGCGACATCCAGCTGCCTTCCGAACATAGTCACCTTTGCCAAGGGCATACATATTGCCATTTTGCAAAACAGCGGCATACGATTATTCTTCTACACCATTGTGAGGCACGGTCGTATGCCACCCATAGATACAGAAACCATAGGTGGCATATCCACAGGCCTCTCGTCGTACTCAGGGTTGGTTTGCGTGCCGCCATATTCACAAAATGCGGGTGACGACAGCACGTATGTAACTGTTTGGCGACCGCTTGCATACCACATTAGTCAACTGCTATATCGTTACCATAACTTGTCACCATCAAACCACGCTGGATCTTTTAAACAGCCAAGTGCACTATGCGTACCAATCTACAGAGACATCATATATGACATCGAGAGTGCTTGTGAAACTCCCCAGAAGAAGATAGTAAAGGATTGCACCCTTTTCCGGTTGCGAATGTCTCGACAATAAGACCATCATTTTTGCCGATATCGGCAAAAATTAGTATTTTTGGAGTAAAAACATACAATCACTTGCCGATATGAAGTATATTTCAGTCAGCGAATACGCAGTTTCACATAATATTCCGGAGAGGACGGTACGCAACTGGTGTGCGTCCGGGAAGATTGATGGTGCGTTTCTTACAGGAAAGACTTGGAGCCTTCCGGCTGATACTGTGATTCCAAACGTCAAGACATCAAAAAGGAAACCATCCCCTCTGCTGAAAAGACTGCGTGAGGAGAAAGAGGCCGGCCTGAAAGGAGGCATCTACCATAAAACCCAAATAGACCTGACTTACAACTCAAACCACATCGAAGGGAGCCGGCTGTCGCACGAACAGACCAGATATATTTTCGAGACTAACACCATAGGCCTCAGCGATGAGTCAATAAATGTTGACGACATTGTCGAAACTGTCAATCACTTCAGGTGCATAGACATCATTATCGACAAGGCGGAGGAGAAGATCACAGAAGGCTTCATAAAGGAGATCCACAGAATACTCAAATCCGGGACCTCCGACAGTATGAAATCGTGGTTTAACGTAGGTGATTACAAGAGACTCCCGAATGAAGTGGGCGGCAACGAGACTTGCGCGCCGGAAAATGTTCACGCTGAGATGACTGCGCTTCTGAAGCTTTACAATCAGAATAAGACAAAGACTCTTGATGACATCATAGACTTCCACAAGAGGTTCGAGTCAATCCACCCTTTTCAAGACGGGAACGGCAGAGTCGGAAGACTTCTGATGTTCAAGGAGTGCCTCAGCAACGGGATAGTGCCTTTCATCATAACAGATGACCTGAAAATGTTCTACTACCGTGGCCTGAGGAACTGGCCGGACATTCCCGGCTACCTTCGCGACACCTGCCTCCACGCACAAGACAACTACAAGGCGGTTCTGGAATATTTCAGGATTGAGCACTGAAGTGCGTAGTTCAAAAGGCCAGAATCGTTTATGGCCGCAAACAACCGATAGGAACGACATAAATCCCATCCTCTGGACGACGATACGCATAGTCTCCTATGGCTGTAAGTATCATTTTGAAGGCCGGCTCCTTCATTTTTGATGTATCAATCTGATTGGACAACGCAGTCAATGTGGCGGCTCCGTCGTTGATTAATGACTGCCCGCCTAATTTGATCTCAATAAGTCCGTAGCGGCCACCACGCAAATGTAATACAGCATCACATTCCAGACCACTTTTATCACGGTAATGGTAAACTTTCCCGTTCATAGATTCTGCGAACACCCTCAAATCCCTTACACATAATGTCTCAAAGAAGAGCCCCATTGTATTAAGATCATTCATCAAATCCTCCGGTCCTATCTCCAGCGCCGCTGTGGCAATAGACGGATCAACAAAATATCTAGTATCAGATGTGCGTATGGCAGTCTTTGAACGAAGGTTCGGATTCCAAGCCGGCATATCCTCAATCACAAATATTTTTCGGAGTGCATCCAGATAAGAGTTTATGGTGTTCTCATCAAGACTTGAGGCATCATTGTTCTTCAGGTCCTCACGCAAAGTTGCAATGGAGGCTTGGGTGCCTTGATGGCGCGCATAAGAGCGCATAAGACGACGTACCCTTTCAGAAGCACGCTTTACCCCATCGACTCTAGAGACATCCTCCTTTGTTACGGCATCATAGTAATCGAAAGCCTGCTCAAGAGCTATCTCGTCCGGAAGTCCGACAGCCATAGGCCATCCGCCTCTACATATCAAGAAAGCAATGTCTGTCAGCTTCAAGTCATTCTCTGCCATTATTTTTTCAGGAGAGGTGAACAACTCCGACAACCGAACTCGTCCATTGGACTCTCCTGATTCGAACAAGGTCATTGGACGCATCGTGAGCCAAGCGAACCTTCCGGTCCCTGAATGTTCCCTCTCCTCTTCCGCCTTTTTGTCCGGAACCGCCGAACCTGTCAGAATGAACTGCCCCATTTTATGACGCTCATCCACAGTGTAACGCACCGCGTCCCAAAGTTTCGGTACAGTCTGCCATTCATCAATAAGCATCGGGGCTTCTCCTCCTAAAGCCACCTCCATATCTATTTCCAAAAGACTTTTAAATTGCTCCTTCACATCTTTTCTGGCCAGAAGCACCTTGCTTGCGGCTATTTCTTCCGCAGTTGTTGTCTTGCCGCACCATTTGGGGCCCTCTATTAGAACGGCACCCTTTGCCTGAAGCTTCTTCTCAAGGAGAAAATCCAATATTCTATGCCTATATCCTTCCATATTGTAAAATATTCTTTCTTAGGCAAATATAACACAATAATATCAAAATTCAGTAATTTGGCAGAAAAACATTCAGTAATTCGGCACAGGATTGTTCAGTAATTCGGCGATAATATTCATAAACAAAGCACCCGAGGCGCTTGGAGAGGCGGATCGGGTGCGGGAATTTGTTATGTTCGTTGTTGCCTGTTGAAAGTCGCTTAGAACTTTAGGGTGATGCGTCCCAATGCGGTGGTGCCGGACATCGGGACGAAGCCGAGCTGGTAGTAGCGGTTGGAGTCCGGATGGCCATCAG